>Ga0222420_100127_pt1 | contig 135134 bp, 138 predicted proteins | sample 3A2ome_FD_182470 | JGI IMG/M metagenome (GOLD analysis project Ga0222420, IMG submission 182470) | Enriched microbial communities from leaf-cutter ant dump, University of Wisconsin, Madison, United States - 3A200A (version 2) | ecosystem: Environmental > Terrestrial > Nest > Insects nest > Nest...
GCAAGTTGCCAACCGTCCGAACATGTTTCCGAGAAAACATCCATGACCCAACACGTGTACGTTGAAATCGGCGAGTCGCCGCAAGCCCTGGTTCACCGATACGGTGGCGCTGTGGATGTGAACGACAAGAACTTCGGTTTGAATTTTTATACGATGGATTGGCCTACGGACAATCCCATCACCGTTGTGATTCGAAACGGGAATTCGAATCTGCAGATCGACGCCGTGCTGATGATCAATGGCGCGTTCGACAGAGGCTATCCGGACGAGGGCATCTCTTCCTACAGCGTCAGCAGCGAACTGGTATCGCAGCCCACGGTGCGGCACGACCAGGCTCGGCTGAAGTTCTACGAGATGCTCAGCAGGATTCAGAAGGCCGGGTGGCAGCGATACCTGGATGACGAGGAGCCAAGACTCAAGGGCGTTGAGTCCATTCATCGCCTGCTCCAGACGGGGATTTCCATGACAACGCTCGACCCCGGCTATGTCCCCACCTTCGAAGAGTGGATGACGCTCAAGGAGCGCTCTTCGTGGCAGTTCTACAAGGATGGGGTCTACATGGACGTGCGGATGTCGAGGGATTCCAAACACATGGACCCGAGTCTGCCAGGGGCGTACTTCGTCAGCATTTCCTTGGAAAGCTATGTCAGCAAATGGCGCACGCTCTTCCAAGAAGCCGATCGGCCGCGGTGGCGTGAATTGCTGCGTGAAGAAAAGCAGAATGCTGCGGCGGAGCGCGCCAAGATGGAACGACAGCTGCAGGCCGAGGGCTACCACGTCGACACAAGCTACCGCAACCCGGACGAAGCGTTCGATCCGGACGCGAAGCCGGCATCCGATCCTGTTGGAAGCGACCAGCTGCAGTCGTCGGCCCCACAACCGCTTTCGTCCTTCAAGGAACGATTCGGCCGCTGGATCAGGGGCGGGTGAAGCCCGGCGCAGCAGCTTATCTGCCGGAGCTCGGGAACGTGGCGCCCGAAGGGACGAAGATGGAGGACTACAACAGCCGGAGGAAGTGGGTCGGCAAGGTGGCCGAACAATTTCATCAACGCATGATCGATCACACCGCCAAGATGGAGACGGAACTTGCTGTCATGGCGGGGTGGGTCGGTCTACCGGACCTTGACATCTATCCCAGCGAAAGCCCGGCGCGTTGATGGACGACCTCCGCCGAATCGTCAGGTGTTTGTTGGCGACATGCATCGTCGTCATGGCTTCCGCATGCAACCCGTCCGGTCAGTTTGATTCTTCGAGTACCCCCATGATCCAGAACATCCTTATCGAAGTGGGCGAGTCGCCCGAAGCGCTGATCGGTCGCTATGGCAAGGCCGTCGATCTCAATGACAAAAATCCAGGATCGAGGTTCTACAGCGTGGACTGGGAGCGTCCTCGGCTCGGCGCCGTCACCCTGAAGAACGGCGACACCCAACATACTTTCGATCTGGCGCTGGGCGTCATGGGTTCGTACAACGAGGATTATCCGCAGGAAGGTTTGTCGAGGTATAGCTTGTACCTTGGCTTGTCGGAAACGGGAACCATGTCGCACGACCAGGCCCGGACGAATTTCTACGAGATGCTCGATAGGATTCAGAAGGCTGGGTGGAAGCCGTTGATCCGTCAGACGCAACCGCGACTGAAAGGAGCTGATGCCCTGCGCTACCAGCTCGCCACCAGCTTGGCACCGGGATCGCTCGACCCGAACTTTGAGCTTTCCTTGCAAGACTGGATGACGCTCGAAGATGACTCGCCTTGGAAGTTCTACAAAGACGGCGTTTATATGGACATCCGCCTGTCGAGGGACCCGAAACGCATGAAGGTTGATGAGCCTGGCGCCTACTTCGTGAGCATCTCGCTGGAGAGCTACCAGACTTTCTGGCGCACCACCTTCAAGGAGCAAGATCGCGCACGCTGGCGCGACCTCCTGCCCGCGGTGCGCGAGCGCCAGCGGGACACTCGCGCCGAGGCGGAGAAGAAACTGCAGGCCGAGGGCTATCGCATCGACACTGACTATCGCAATCCGGATGAAGAATTCGACCCAGGCGCGAAGCTGCCGCCGAAGCGGGACGACAAATCGGCATCACCCACCCCGAAGCCGAGATCGCAACCGCCTTCATCCCTGAAAGACAAGCTCGGCCGTTGGATCAAGGGCCATTGAATCGCGATTCAACCTCAACTGAACACGAGCATGGCAGCATCCTCCAACCGCTGATCTACGACGACAAAGACTTCGCCTGGTGGATCAAAGTGCAGCGCGGCGGAGAAGGCTCCGGCGCCTGGGGATGGCTCCCAAGCTCAAGGTGGCGTTCGTGAGTGCGTGTGACACCGATCGGCCGGAGTTCAGGAACGTGGCGCCCGAAGGGACGAAGATGGAGGACTACAACAGCCGGATGAAGTGGGTCGGCAAGGTCGCCGAGGACTTCCACGCGTTGATGGGCAAGTACCCACGGCAAGTGGAGGCCGAACTATCCACGATGGCCGCATGGGTTGGCCTGCCCGACCTGGACCTCTATCCCAACGAAGGCCCGGCACGCTGATGTTCATCCGGTGGCCCCAAATGCGGCGATCCTGGCTGATCGCCCTGGCACTTGCCACGCAGAGCCTGGCAAGTTGCCAACCGTCCGAACATGTTTCCGAGAAAACATCCATGACCCAACACGTGTACGTTGAAATCGGCGAGTCGCCGCAAGCCCTGGTTCACCGATACGGTGGCGCTGTGGATGTGAACGACAGGAACTTCGGTTTGAATTTTTATACGATGGATTGGCCTACGGACAATCCCATCACCGTCGTGATTCGAAACGGGAATTCGAATCTGCAGATCGACGCTGTGCTGATGATCAATGGCGCGTTCGACAGAGGCCATCCGGACGAGGGCATCTCTTCCTACAGCGTCAGCAGCGAACTGGTATCGCAGCCCACGGTGCGGCACGACCAGGCTCGGTTGAAGTTCTACGAGATGCTCAGCAGGATTCAGAAGGCAGGGTGGAAGTGGTTGATTCATGATTTCGAACCGCGGCTGCGCGGAGAAGACGCCCTGCGCTATCAACTGGAGACCAGTGCAGGCACGGCATCGCTCGACCCGAACCTTGAGCTTTCCTTGCAGGATTGGATGCGCCTTGAGAACCGGTCGCCGTGGAAGTTCTACAAAGACGGCGTCTACATGGACGTTTGCCTGTCGAGAGACTCCAAGCGCATGAAGGTCGACGAGCCGGGCGCCTACTTCGTGAGCATCGCGCTGGAGAGCTACCAGAGTTTCTGGCGCACGACCTTCAAGGAGCCGGACCGCGCACGCTGGCGCGACCTCCTGCCTGCGGTGCGCGAGCGCCAGCGCGCCACGCGCGCCGAGGCAGAGCAGAAACTGCAGGCCGAGGGCTACCACATCGACACAAGCTACCGCAACCCGGACGAAGCGTTCGATCCGGACGCGAAACCGGCACCCGATCCTGTCGGAAGCGACCAGCCGCAGTCGCCCGCGCCGCAACCGCCTTCGTCCAAGGAGAGATTCGGCCGCTGGATCAGGGGCGGGTGAAGCTCCGCGCCGCAGCTTGCTCGACGCCATCCGGACGAGACCCTCAAGCACTGACCTACGGCGATAGAGACTTTGCCTGGTGGATCAAGGTGCAGCACGGCGGAGCAGGCTCCCCGAGGCGCGCCATCGCAGGATCGGCGAGAAGCCGATGCGCTCGAGTTCGAGGCCGCCTACCATCGCAATCTTGAGCAGCAGGCCAGCCCGGCCTGCTGCTCAAGCCAACCGGCCCCTGCAAAAGCCGGGGCGGTTCAATCCCGATACAAGACAAGGTTCCATCCTGAAGGACAGGACTTCTCCATGAGCACTCAACGCCCAACGCCCAAATGAAGACCGAGACCCCGCCCACCGCCAAGCCCTACGACAAGCCCGAGGGCGAGCGCCGCGGCCTGGTGATCGTCAACACCGGCGACGGCAAGGGCAAGAGTACGGCCGCCTTCGGCCTGGCGCTGCGCGCGCACGGGCGCGGCAAGACCGTGAAGATCTTCCAGTTCATGAAGGTGCCGACGGCGCGTTTCGGCGAGCACCGGATGTTCGAGCAGATCGGTATTCCCATCGAGGGGCTGGGCGACGGCTTCAGCTGGAAGAGCCAGGACCTGGAGCGCTCGGCGCAGCTGGCGCGCGACGGCTGGCAGCGGGCAAAGGCAGCCATCCTCTCGGGCGATCACTTCCTCGTCGTGCTGGACGAGATCACCTACCCGCTGATCTACAGCTGGCTGCCGCTGGGCGAGGTGCTGGCGGCCCTGCGCGAGCGGCCCCGGGACGTGCACGTGGTGCTCACCGGCCGGCGCTGCCCGCAGGAGATTGTCGACCTGGCGGACACGGTGACGGAGATGCGGATGGTCAAGCACGCGTTCAAGGCCGGCATTCCGGCGCAGCGCGGCATCGAGGACTGAAGAGGCCGTGGTGCAGCAGGCCTGCATCGGCATGGGCGCGCTCTGGCTCGCGCTGGCGATCGACCGCTGGTGCGGCGAGCCGCCGGCCCGCGTGCACCCGGTGGTGTGGATGGGAGGCTGGCTGGGCTTCGCCGGGCGGCAGGTGGCGCCGATGGCAGCGCGCACGCCGCAGCCGCGCCTTCGGCCCTTCGTGGCGGCGGCGCTGGCGTGGTGGGCGGGCGCGGCGCTGGCCGTCGCGGCCGCTGTGGCGCTGGAGCAGGCGGCGCTTCGGCACCTGCCGACCTGGCTTGCGGCGCTGGCGCTGGGCGTGCTGCTCAAGCCGCTGCTCGCCTGGCGCATGCTGCGCGAGGAGGTGCGGGCGGTGGAGTCGGCCCTGGCGGTGTCGCTGGACGCCGGCCGCGAGCGATTGGCCCGCCTGGTCAGCCGCGACGTGCAGGCCCTCGATGCGGCGGCGGTGCGCGAGAGCGCCCTGGAGTCGCTGGCCGAGAACCTCAACGACTCGGTGGTCGCGCCGCTGCTGTGGTTCGCGCTGCTGGGCCTGCCGGGCGCGGCGCTGTACCGCTTCGCCAACACGGCGGATGCGATGTGGGGCTACCGCGGCGAACGCGGCGGGCGCGACTGGACCTGGGCCGGCAAGTGGGCGGCGCGCGCCGACGACGTGCTGTCGTGGCTGCCGGCGCGCATCACGGCGCTGCTGCTGGCGCTGGCCGCGGCACGCTGGCCCGCGGGCCTGGCGCGCGAGGCGGCGCACACGCCGTCGCCCAACAGCGGCTGGCCGATGGCGGCCGCGGCGCTGCTGCTGGGCGTGCGGCTGGGCAAGCCGGGGGTCTATGCACTCAACCCGGCCGGCGCGGCGCCGGTCGCGGCGGATACGCCGCGCGCCGTCGCGCTGGCCGGCGGGGCGGTGGGGCTGGCCGCCCTGGCGGGCACGGGGCTGCTGGCGGCCCGGGCGGGATGGAGCGGCGGATGAGCGCCGCCCGGCCGCCCGAAGGCGCTCGCACCGAAGCCGGCCAGGGCGAAGGGACTCCAATGACCGATTCCGAGGACGCGCAGGCCACGCACGGCGGCCCCGGCGCGCTGGGCGCCGCGCCGCACGACTTCTCCACCAACGCCAACGCCTGCGGCCCATGCCCTTCCGCGCTGGCGGCCGTCCGCGCCGCGGATGCCACGCGCTACCCCGATCCGGCCAGCACCGCGCTGCGCGAGCGCCTGGCCGGCTTCCACGGCGTGGCGCGCGAGCGCATCGTCGTCGCCGCCAGCGGCAGCGAATTCATCGCGCGCATCACGGCGGCGGTGGCGCAGCTGCGGCAGCGTCGCGGCACGGTACAGGTGCCGGTCCATGCCTACGGCGACTACGCGCACGCGGCGCATGCCCAGGGCCTGTCCGTGGGATGCGGCCCGCCGGGGCAGGACGGGGTGCTGGGCTGGGGCTGCGACCCGTCGTCGCCCCTGGGCGAGACGCCGCGCGACCTGGACGCGCGCCTCGATGCGCTGCCGTCCGGCGCGCCCTTCGTGCTCGACCGCGCCTACGCCCCGCTGCGCCTGGCCGGCGACGCGGCCCTGCGCCCGGCGCAGCTCGACCGCGCGTGGCAGCTCTGGTCGCCCAACAAGGCGCTGGGCCTGACCGGCGTGCGCGGCGCCTACGCCATCGCGCCGGCGGACGGCGCCGATCCGGCGCTGCTGCGCGCGCTGCACCGCCTGGCGCCCTCGTGGCCGCTGGGGGCGCACGGCGTGGCGATGCTGCAGGCGTGGACGGACGGCGAGGCGCAGGCCTGGCTGGCGGGCTGCCTGCCGGTGCTGCGCACCTGGAAGGCCGGCCAGCAGGCGCTGTGCCGCCGCCTCGGCTGGACGCCGCTGGACAGCGACGCCGGCTTCTTCTGCGTCCGCCTGCCCGATGCCGACCCGGGCGCGCTGCTGCGCCGCCTGCGCGCGGCCGGCGTCCAGTTGCGCGACTGCGCCTCCTTCGGCCTGCCCGGCCATGCGCGGCTGGGCGTGCGGCCGCCGGCCGACCAGGCGGCGCTGGAGGCTGCGGCGACGGCGGCCGCCGCCCGCTGAGCCGGCGCTCAGGCCCGGGCCAGGTCCGGATGCCGCGCGAACTCCGCCGCCGCCCAGTCCACGAAGGCGCGCACCTTGGCGCTCAGGTGCCGGTTGGGCGGGTAGACCACGTGCACCGGCAGCGGGTCGCAGTGCCAGTCGGGGAACAGCTCGACCAGCTCGCCGTTCTGCAGGTGCGGCGCGGCGATGAAGCGCACCATCTGCGCCACGCCGAAGCCCGCCAGCGCGGCCGAGGTGTAGGCGTTGCTGTCGTTCACCGCGAGGCGGTAGGGGTTGCTCACCTCCAGCACCTCGTCGCCCCTGCGGAACTGCAGCGGGTACATGCGGCGCGAGTTGCTGGAGAAGAAGTTGATCACGTGCTGGCGGCCGCGCTCCAGGTCGTGCGGCGTCTGCGGCGTGCCGTACTTCTTCAGGTAGGCCGGCGCGGCCACCGTCGCGAAGGGCAGGGTACCGATGCGGCGCGCCACCAGCGACTGGTCGGTGATCTCGCCGGCGCGGATCACCACGTCCACGTTGTCGCCGATCAGGTCCACCGTGCGGTCGCTCACGCCCAGGTCGACCTGGATGTCCGGGTACTGGTCGCAGAAGCTGGCCAGCCGCGGGATGATGACCAGCCGCGCGGTGGAGGTGCCCACGTCCACGCGCAGCTTGCCGCCGGGGGCGGCGTTGCTGTTGGCCATGCTGGCCTCCAGCTCGTCGAAGTCGTTGAGCAGGCGCGCCACGCGCTCGTAGTAGGCGGCGCCGTCGGGCGTGACGGTCACGCGCCGGGTGGTGCGGTTGAGCAGCTTGACGCGCAGGCGCGCCTCCAGCGCCTGGATCTGCTTGGTGACGGTGCCCTTGGGCAGGTCGAGGGAGTCGGCCGCGCGGGTGAAGTTGCCGGCCTCCACGACGCGCACGAAGACCCGCATGGTCTGGATCTGGTCCATGGGTGGAAAGCGAAAATGCCTGACGCCGCGGGCGTGCGGCGTGCTGCAGGCTGGGCGGGTGCCACGCCGCCGGAGCGAGGCCGCATTCTGTACCGCGCGCCGGAGGCCATTGTTGCCGCCGGGGAAACAGAGTGGGGTGCCCCGGCCCGTGCGACGCCGCGGTGCGGCCCGTATAGTTCTTCCACGCTGATCCGAAAAGGCTCCACGATGTCCACCTCCACCACCCCCCGTCCGCCCGAGGCCGCCGCCACGGCCGGCTGCGCCGTGGCCGAGGAGGACATCCGCATCGAGCTGCCGGGCGGCGAGCCGGTGCAGGCGCGCATCTACGGCGAGCGGCGCAAGGGCGCCGCGGCGCCGCCGCTGGTGCTGCACTTCCACGGCGGCACCTTCGTGTGCGGCGACCTGGACAACGGCCGCAACGTGGCCCGGCTGCTGTGCGGCGCCGGGGCGCGGGTGGTGTCGCTGGCCTACCCGCTGGCGCCGGAGCATCCCTTCCCGAAGCCGATCGAGGTCGGCTACGCCGCGCTGGAATGGATCCACAAGCAGCGTGTCAAGCTGGCCGGCAAGGGCGCGCGCGTGTTCCTGGCCGGCGAGGAGGCCGGCGGCAACCTGGCGGCGGCCGTGGCCCTGGTGGCGCGCGACCGCGGGCATCCGCCGCTGGCCGGCCAGATCCTGCTGTCGCCCATGCTCGACCCGTGCGCCGGCACCGCCTCGGTGCGCGAGGCGACCTGCTCCGACGCAGCCTGCAAGTGGGCCACCGGCTGGCAGAACTACCTGCGCCGGCCGATGGACACGATGCACCCCTACGCGGTGCCGGGCGCCTCGCTGCGGCTGGCCGACGTGGCGCCGACGCTGGTGCTGGTGGGGCCGGACGACCCGATGCGCGACGAGGCGATGGCCTATGCCCGGCGGCTGCAGGCGGCGGGCATCCCGGTCACCGCGGCGGTGCTGCCGAACGAGTCGCAGTGGCCCGATGCGCTCTACCAGCCCGACGACCCCGGGTGTCCGGTCTGCGCCGCGACGGTGAAGCAGCGCTTCATCGACTTCTTCGAGGCGGAGCGCTCCGGCGCGCCGCCGCCCCACTGACCGCGGCGCCGCGCCGCGATGCATGACGGCGGGAACCCACCCGCCGGCCCTTTCCGGCACCCCGCCGGAGCCCACGACGACAACCGATGAACGCCACGCCCCGCGCCACCCGCGCAGGGCGCGGCGCCCTGCATCCCTTCGACCCGAAAGGAACCGCCATGGCCACCCCGAACGCACAGCCTTCCCCGTCCTCCCCGCCGGCCCGCCGGCGGCTCTGGCCCGCCATCACCAGCCTCACCGCCGTGCTGGCCGTGGCCGCCGGCGTCGCGGGCATGCACGGCCTGCGCGCCGAGGCCAGCAACCCGCCCGCCGACGCCGCGCCGCCGGCCACGCCGGTGTCCGTCGCCACGGTGGAGGAGCGCCCCGTCAACGCCTGGGACGAGTTCTCCGGCCGGCTGGAAGCCGTGGAGCGCGTGGATGTGCGCTCGCGCGTGGCCGGCGCCGTGCAGGCCATCCACTTCCGCGAAGGCGCGCTGGTGAAGCAGGGCGACCTGCTGCTCACCATCGACCCCGCGCCCTTCCAGGCCGAGGTGCAGCGCGCCGAGGCGCAGGTCGCCTCGGCCCAGGCCCGCGCCGGCTACACCCGCAGCGAGCAGGAGCGCGCCCGTCGCCTGTACGACGAGCAGGCCATCGCCCAGCGCGAGCTGGACGAGCGCCTGAACGCCGGCCGCGAGGCCGAGGCCAACCTGCGCGCCGCCCAGGCCGCGCTGCAGAGCGCGCGGCTGAACCTCTCGTACACCCAGGTGCGCGCGCCGGTGGCGGGGCGCATCGGCCGGGCCGAGGTCACGGTGGGCAACCTGGTGCCCGCGGGGCCGGGCGCGCCGGTGCTCACCACGCTGGTGTCGGTCAGCCCGATCTACGCCAGCTTCGACGCCGACGAGCAGGTGGTCGGCCGCGCGCTGAAGGACCTGCCGGGCGGCGCCGGCGGCCGGGCGCAGATCGCGCAGATCCCGGTGCAGATGGGCACCGCCGCCACCGAGGGCACGCCCTTCGAGGGCCGGCTGCAGCTGATCGACAACCAGGTCGACCCGAAGAGCGGCACGGTGCGCGTGCGCGCCACCTTCGACAACGCCGACGGCGTGCTGATCCCCGGCCAGTTCGCCCGCATCCGCATGGGCCAGGCGCAGGACAGCCGCGCCGTGCTGGTGAGCGAGCGCGCCGTGGGCACCGACCAGAGCAAGAAGTTCGTGCTGGTGGTCGGCGAGGGCAACAAGGCCGAGTACCGCGAGGTCACGCTCGGCGCCTCGGTGCAGGGCCTGCGCGTGGTGCGCTCGGGCCTGAAGGCCGGCGAGCGCATCGTGGTCAACGGCACGCAGCACGTGCGGCCCGGCGCGCTGGTCGCGCCCAGCGAGGTGCCGATGACGGCCACGGCGAGCGCCGAGCGCGCCGGCGCGCGCTCATGACCTTGCGCTGAGCGCACCAGACCACTTCAAGACGAAGCAGACGCCACCGTGCGGGCCCCCGCGGCCCGCGCGGGGGCCTTCCTCACCCCGCCACCGCAGGAGATGGCGCCATGAACCTCTCTAAATTCTTCATCGACCGGCCGATCTTCGCCGGCGTGCTGTCGCTGCTGATGCTGATCGCCGGCCTGATCGCGCTGCGCGGCCTGCCGATCTCGGAATACCCCGAGGTCTCGCCGCCGCAGATCGTGGTGCGCGCGCAGTACCCCGGCGCCAACCCCAAGGTCATCGCCGAGACGGTGGCCACGCCGCTGGAGGAGCAGATCAACGGCGTGGAAGGCATGCTCTACATGGGCAGCCAGGCCACCACCGACGGCGTGATGACGCTCACCGTCACCTTCCGCCTGGGCACCGACCCCGACAAGGCGCAGCAGCTGGTGCAGAACCGCGTCGCGCAGGCCGAGCCGCGGCTGCCGGAAGAGGTGCGCCGCCTGGGCCTGACGACGGTGAAGAGCTCGCCCGACATCACGATGGTGGTGCACCTGGTCTCGCCCAACAAGCGCTACGACATCGACTACCTGCGCAACTACGCGGTGCTCAACGTCAAGGACCGGCTGGCGCGCATCGAGGGCGTGGGCCAGGTGCAGATCTGGGGCGGCGGCGAGTACGCCATGCGCGTCTGGCTCGACCCGCAGAAGATGGCGCAGCGCGGCCTCTCGGCCAGCGACGTGGTGGGCGCCATCCGCGGCCAGAACCTGCAGGCCGCCGCCGGCGTGGTGGGCGCCTCGCCGGGGCTGCCGGGCGTGGACCTGCAGCTCTCGGTCAACGCCCGCGGGCGGCTGGCCAACGAGGAGGAGTTCGGCGACATCATCGTCAAGGGCGGCGCCGCGGGCGAGCCCTCGACCCAGGTGGTGCGGCTGCGTGACGTGGCGCGCCTGGAGTTGGGCGCGGCCGACTACTCGCTGCGCTCGCTGCTCGACAACGACCCGGCCGTGGGCATCGGCGTGTTCCAGGCGCCGGGCTCCAACGCGCTGCAGATCTCCGACACTGTGCGCCGCACGATGGACGAGATCCAGAAGGCCATGCCCGAGGGCGTGGAGTACCGCATCGCCTACGACCCGACGCAGTTCGTGCGCGCCTCCATCGCGTCGGTGATCCACACGCTGCTGGAGGCGGTGGCGCTGGTGGTGCTGGTCGTGATCCTGTTCCTGCAGACCTGGCGCGCCTCGATCATCCCGCTGCTGGCGGTGCCGGTGTCGGTGATCGGCACCTTCGCGGTGCTGCACCTGCTGGGCTTCTCGATCAACGCGCTCTCGCTCTTCGGGCTGGTGCTGGCCATCGGCATCGTGGTGGACGACGCCATCGTGGTGGTCGAGAACGTGGAGCGCAACATCGAGGCCGGCCTGAGCCCGCGCGACGCGACCTACCGCGCCATGCGCGAGGTCTCGGGGCCGATCATCGCGATCGCGCTGGTGCTGGTGGCCGTCTTCGTGCCGCTGGCCTTCATCTCGGGTCTCACGGGGCAGTTCTACCGGCAGTTCGCCGTCACCATCGCCATCTCGACGGTGATCTCGGCGATCAACTCGCTGACGCTCTCGCCGGCGCTGGCGGCGCTGCTGCTCAAGTCGCACGACGCGCCGCGCGACGCGCTCACCCGCGGCATGGACAAGGTGCTGGGCGGCTTCTTCCGCGGCTTCAACCGCTTCTTCCACCGCGGCAGCGAGGCCTACGGCGGCGGCGTGCGCGGCGTGATCTCGCGCAAGACGCTGATGCTGGTGATCTACCTCGCGCTGGCGGGGCTGACCTTCGGCCTGTTCAAGGCGGTGCCCGGCGGCTTCGTGCCGACGCAGGACAAGCAGTACCTGATCGGCTTCGCGCAGCTGCCCGACGGCGCCACGCTGGACCGCACCGACGAGGTGATCCGCCGCATGGGCGAGATCATGAAGAAGAACCCCAGCATCGAGGGCACGCTGGCCTTCCCGGGGCTGTCGATCAACGGCTTCACCAACAGCTCCAACGCCGGCATCGTGTTCGCGATGCTCAAGCCCTTCGACCAGCGCAAAGGCGCCGACCAGAGCGGCGCGGCGGTGGCCGGCCAGCTCAACCAGGCCTTCGCCGGCATCCAGGACGCCTTCATCGTGATGTTCCCGCCGCCGCCGGTGGCGGGGCTGGGCACCACGGGCGGTTTCAAGCTGCAGCTGGAAGACCGCGCCTCGCTCGGCTACGAGGCGATGGACAAGGCGGTGCAGGCCTTCATGGGCAAGGCGCGCCAGGCGCCGGAGCTGACGGGCATGTTCACCAGCTGGCAGGTCAACGTGCCGCAGCTCTTCGCCGACGTGGACCGCACCAAGGCGCGCCAGCTCGGCGTGCCGCTCACGGACATCTTCGACACGCTGCAGATCTACCTGGGCAGCCTCTACGCCAACGACTTCAACAAGTTCGGCCGCACCTACAGCGTGCGCGTGCAGGCCGACGCGCCGTACCGCGCGCGGGCCGAGGACATCGGCGCGCTGAAGGTGCGCTCCGCCTCGGGCGAGATGATCCCGCTGGCGGCGCTGATGAAGGTGGAGTCGAGCTTCGGGCCCGAGCGCGCGATGCGCTACAACGGCTACCTCACCGCCGACATCAACGGCGCCGCGGGGCCGGGCTTCTCGTCGGGCCAAGCGCAGGCCGTCATCGAGCGCATCGCCGCCGAGACGCTGCCGCCGGGCATCGGCTTCGAGTGGACCGACCTGACCTACCAGGAGATCCTGGCCGGCAACTCGGCGGTGATCGTGTTCCCGCTGGCGATCCTGCTGGTCTTCCTGGTGCTGGCGGCGCAGTACGAGAGCCTGACGCTGCCGCTGGCGATCATCCTGATCGTGCCGATGGGCCTGCTGGCGGCGATGACGGGCGTGTGGCTCTCGGCGGGCGACAACAACGTCTTCACGCAGATCGGGCTGATCGTGCTGGTGGGCCTGTCGGCCAAGAACGCGATCCTGATCGTGGAGTTCGCGCGCGAACTGGAGTTCGCGGGACGCACGCCGGTGCAGGCGGCCATCGAGGCCAGCCGGCTGCGCCTGCGGCCGATCCTGATGACCTCGCTGGCCTTCATCATGGGCGTGCTGCCGCTGGTGCTGTCCACCGGCGCCGGCTCGGAGATGCGGCGCGCGATGGGCGTGGCCGTGTTCGCCGGGATGATCGGCGTGACGGCCTTCGGCCTGTTCCTCACGCCGGTGTTCTACGTCGCGCTGCGCCGGCTGGCCGGCAACCGGCCGCTGCGCCAGCATGGGCAGGTGCCGACGCATGCCGACGACTTCGTCTCGGCCGAGCACCCGGTGCACGGCGAGGGCGGCGGCGGCGCCGGCCCGCAGCTGCTGCCGGCCGCGCCGCGCGGCCACCACGAATGAACAAACGCTTCGTGCTCACGAGGAGAACGACATGACGAATTTCCTTCCCCGCATGGCGCTCGCGCCTTTGCTGGCCGCGCTGGTGCTGGCCGGCTGCGCCACGGCGCCTGATGGCGCGCCGGCGGTGGCGACGCCGGCGCAGTTCAAGGAGGCGCTCGCGCCTTCCGGCCCCGGCACCGAGGGCCGCTGGACGCCCGCCGCGCCGGCCGAGGCCCAGCCGCGCGGCGAGTGGTGGCGCGCCTTCCAGGACCCGGTGCTCGACGCGCTGGTCGCACGCGCCGCCGAGAACAACACCAGCCTGCAGCAGGCCGCCGCCCGCGTGCGGCAGGCGAGGGCGCTGGCCCGCAGCGCGCAGGCCGACCGCCTGCCGCAGGTAGGCCTGGACGCCGGCGCCAGCCGCCAGCGCGGCCTGGACCGCAACCAGTCCACGCAGCCCTCGACCCTGCTCACCGCCGGCGTCGGCGCCGCCTGGGAGCTGGACCTGTTCGGCCGCCTCGCGCGCCTGCAGGACGCGGCGCAGCTCGATGCCCAGGCGCGCGAGGCGCTGCTGCAGAGCACCCGCCTGATGGTGCAGGCCGAGGTCGCCCAGACCTACCTGGCCCTGCGCGCCGCCGACGAGGGGCGCGCCCTGGTGCGCGACAGCGTGGCGGCCTACCGCGACACCCTGCGCCTGACGCAGCGGCGCGAGCAGGCCGGCGACGTCGCTGCGCTGGACGTGGCGCGGGTGCAGACCGAAGTGGCATCCAACGAGTCCGAGGCGCTGGCACTGGACCGCCGCCGCGCCGAGCTGGAGCACGCGCTGGCCGTGCTGGTCGGCGAGCCGCCGGCCGGCTTCGGCGTCGGCGTCGCGCCCTGGCAGACGGCGCTGCCGGTGGTACCGGCCGGCGTGCCCTCCACCGTGCTGACGCGCCGGCCCGACGTGGCGGCGGCGCAGGCCCAGGTCCTGGCGGCGCAGGCGCGCGTCGGTTCGGCGAAGGCGGCGTACTTCCCCGACATCGCGCTCACGGCGGGCGGCGGCTTCGCCTCGCCGGAGCTGGGCGACCTGTTCAAGTGGTCGGCGCGCTCGTGGGGCATCGGCGCGCTGCTGTCGCTGCCGCTCTTCGACGGCGGCCGCCGTGCCGCCGGGGTGGAGCAGGCCGCCGGCCGGCTGGACGAGGCGCTGGCCGACTACCGCGCCCAGTCGCTCACCGCTTTCCGCGAGGTGGAGGACCAGCTCTCGGAACTGCGCCTGCTGCACGAGCAGGCCCGGGCGCAGGCCACTGCCGTCGAGGCCGCGGGCCGCGCCATGCAGTTGTCGGACACGCGCTACCGCAACGGCTACATCAGCCAGCTCGACCTGCTGGACGCGCGCCGCAGCGAGCTGCGCAACCGCCGCCAGGCGCTGCAGGTGCGCGCTGCGCAGTACCAGGCCACGGTAGGGCTGGTGCGGGCACTGGGCGGTGGCTGGGGCCAGGCGCCGGTGGCCGCCGGCGATGCCGGGGCGAGCATCGCGGCGCGCTGACTGAGGTCCGGTGCCGGCTCAGCCGGGTGCGGCCTCCTGCCGGGGCGTCAGCACGATGGTCAGCAGCGCCGACGAATCGACCGGCGCGCTGACGGCATGCAGTTCGTCGCCGGTGAGGAACAGCAGCTGTCCGGGTTCGAGCACCTGCACGCCCGCGCGCAGCTCCACCTGCAGCAGGCCCTCGATGCACTGCAGGGTGATCTCGCCGTGCACGCTGTGCGGCGGCATGGTCTTGCCGGCCGGCAGCACGAGGCGGATCACCTCCAGCTGGCGCGACTTGAACAGCGCCACCGACAGGCTGGCGCCGAGCCGGGGGCCGAGCGGGCGCACGTCGCAGGGCGCGCCGGGGGTTGCGTGGGTCAGTGCCATGATGATCAGCGCCGTGGGGGTGCGGGGCAGGATGCCATCGAAGCCGCCCTCCATCAAGAAGAAGGGCGCGAAATGCTCAGCCCGCCGCCAGCTCGGCGAAGCGCGCCAGGTCCACGTTGCCGCCGCTGATCACCACGCCCACCCGCAGGCCGCCCAGCGCGTCCTTCATGGCGCGCGCCGCGGCCAGGCCCAGGCAGCCGGTGGGCTCGGCCACGATCTTCATGCGGGTGAACAGGAAGCGCATCGCGTCGACCAGCTCGGCATCGGTGGCGGTCAGCACGTCCGCCACGTCGCGCCGGATGACGGCGAAGGTGTGCCGGCCCAGGTGCTGGGTCTGGGCGCCGTCGGCGATGGTGCGCGGCGTGTCGATGTGCACGATGCGGCCCGCGCGCAGCGACTGCTGGCCGTCGTTGCCGGCCTCGGGCTCCACGCCGAAGACGCGGCAGCGCGGCGACAGCGCCTTCGCCGCCAGGCACGAGCCCGACAGCAGCCCGCCGCCGCCCAGCGGGACGAACAGGGCGTCCAGCTCGCCTGCCTGCTCGATCAGCTCCTTCACCGCGGTGCCCTGGCCGGCGATGACGTCCGGGTGGTCGTAGGGCGGGATCAGGGTGTAGCCGTGCCGCTCGGCCAGCTCGCGGCCGATCTGCTCGCGGTCGTCGCGGTAGCGGTCGTACAGCACCACCTGCCCGCCGTAGCCGCGCGTGGCCGCCACCTTGGCGGCGGGCGCGTCCTCGGGCATGACGATGGTGGCCGGCATGCCCAGGATGCGCGCCGCCAGCGCGATGGCCTGCGCGTGGTTGCCGGACGAGAACGCGACCACGCCCGCCTGGCGCTGCGCGTCGCTGAACTTCGCCAGCGCGTTGAAGGCGCCGCGGAACTTGAAGGCGCCCATGCGCTGCAGGTTCTCGCACTTGAGGAAGACGCGGGCGCCCAGTGCCTCGTCGAGCGTGCGCGAGGTCATCACCGGCGTGCGGTGGGCCTGGCCGTCGAGCCGCGCGGCGGCGGCGGCCACGTCCTCGTAGGTGGGCAGGGCGGGGGGTGTGCTGCTGCTGTCGTTCATGCGGACAGCATGCCACGCCCGCGCCGGGTCAGCGCGCGCCGGCCGCTTCCAGCCGCCGGACCATCGCCGCGTAGCCGCGCGAACGCGCCAGCTGCAGCGGCGTGCGGCCCTGGCGGTCGGCCAGCTGCAGGCCGGCGCCGGCGCCGACCAGCGCGTCGAGCGTGCGCTGGTGGCGCGGCCCGCCGTCGCCGAGCACGATGGACTCGATCAGCGCCGTCCAGTGCAGGTTGTTGACGTGGTCCAGCGGCGCGCCGGCGGCGATCAGCCGGCGCACCACCTCGTCGTGCCCGAGGTGGGCGGCGGCGATCAGCGCGGTGCCGTCGTAGCGGCTGGTCACCTGCTTCGCCGAGGCGCCGAGCGACAGCAGCAGCGACAGCGTCTCCGGGTCGTCGGCCACCGCGGCGATGGTGACGGCGTCGTAGCGGTCGCCGTCCAGCCGGTCGATCTGCGCACCGCCCCGGGCCAGCAGGCGGATGGCCTCGCGCTGGCGGGCGTGGGTGGCGACGTGCAGCGGGGTGCGGCCGTGGCCGTCGGTGGCGTTCGCGTCGGCGCCGGCCGCCAGCAGCGTCTTCAGGGCCGCCGTGTCGCCGCGCCAGGCGGCCAGGTGCAGCCCCTGGTAGGCGCGGACCTCGGCGGCCTGCGGCGCGACCTGGGCGGACGCGCCGCGCGCGGCGGCCAGGCCGGTCAGCAGCGCGGCCAGGCAGAGGCGGCGCCGTGCATGGAGGGAGGTGTGCATGGCAGCCACTGTAGGCAGCGTGGTGCGCGGCGGCCATGCGTGCCGCTACGCCGGCGGCTCCGTACAACTACGGAGCGCGCGGCGCGGCCGATGGGACAATGCCGACCCCATGCATCGCTCCCGCTCCGCCCGTCCATGCCCGCCCGCTGCGTGATGGTGCTCGGCACCACCAGCGGCGCCGGCAAGAGCTGGCTGGCGACCGCGCTGTGCCGCTGGTATGCGCGCCAGGGCCTGAAGGTCGCGCCCTTCAAGGCGCAGAACATGAGCAACAACGCCCGTGTGGTGGACCACGGCGAGATCGGCAGCGCCCAGTACTTCCAGGCCCTGGCCGCGCGCGTCGTGCCGGATGTGCGGATGAACCCGTTGCTGCTCAAGCCCGAGCGCGACACCGCCAGCCAGGTGGTGCTGATGGGCCGGGTCGACGAGGCCCTGGCGCGCGTGCCGTGGCGCGAGCGCAGCGCGCTCGTGTGGCCGCGGGTGGCCGAGGCCTTCGATGCGCTGGCCGATGAGCACGAGGTGATCGTGCTGGAGGGCGCCGGCTCGCCGGCCGAGATCAACCTGATGGCCAGCGACATCGTCAACCTGCGCATGGCCCGCCATGCCGGTGCGCGCTGCCTGCTGGCCACCGACATCGACCGCGGCGGCGCCTTCGCCCACCTGTACGGCACCTGGGCGCTGCTGCCCGAGGCCGACCGCGCGCGGCTGGCGGGCTTCGTGCTCAACCGTTTCCGTGGCGACGCGGCGCTGCTGGCGCCCGGCCCGCAGCAGCTGGAGCAGCTCACCGGTGTGCCGACGGTGGCGACGCTGCCGATGTGGCGCGAACACGGCCTGCCGGAAGAGGACGGCGTGTTCGACGCCGGCACCACCGGCGCGGCCGACGCCCGCCTGACGGTCGCCGTCGTCGCCTACCCGCGCATCAGCAACCTCGACGAGTTCCAGCCGCTCAAGCGCGTGCCCGGCCTGCGCCTCGCGTGGGCCCGCACGCCGGGCGAGCTGGCCGGCGCCGACTGGATCGTGCTGCCCGGCTCCAAGGCCACCGCCGACGACCTGCAGTGGCTGCGCCGCCAGGGCCTGGACCGCGCCATCGCCGCGCATGCCGCCGCCGGCGGCGCCGTGCTGGGCGTCTGCGGCGGCCTGCAGATGCTGGGCGAGGCGCTGGTCGATCCGCACGGCATCGACGGCAACGCCGCCGGCCTGGGGCTGCTGCCGCTGGTCACCGTGTTCGAGCGCGAGAAGACGGTGCGCCACCGCCGCGCCCGCTTCGGCGCGCTGGACGGGCCGTGGGCGGCGCTGTCGGGCTGCGCGGTGGCGGGCTACGAGATCCACCACGGCCGCACCGCGCTGCATCCCGCCCTGGCCGGCGACGGCGGCGAGGCGATGCCCGACGGCCTGGCCTGGCGCAACGCGCGCGGCAACGTGCTGGGCGTGTACCTGCACGGCCTGTTCGAGGACGCGGCGGTGCTCCAGGCGCTGTTCGGCGCCGAGGTGCCCACGCTCGACGCCGTGTTCGACGGCCTGGCCGATTTCATCGACGACCATTTCCAGCCCGGCGTCCTCGCCGGGCTGCTCCGACCCGCACCGTGACCGATCCCCTGATTCCCGACCTGGCCGACATCGACGACCCGCAATTGGCCGCGCGCCTGCAGTCGCTCATCGACAACAAGACCAAGCCGCTCGGCGCGCTGGGCCGGCTGGAGGCGCTGGCGCTGCGCCTGGGCCTGATCCTCGGCACCGAGGCGCCCGCGCTGGCGCAGCCGCAGATGCTGGTGTGCGCCGCCGACCACGGGCTGGCGGCGCGCGGCGTGTCGGCCTACCCGCAGGAGGTGACGGCGCAGATGGTGCTGAACTTCCTGGCCGGCGGCGCCGCGGTGAGCGTGCTGGCGCGCCAGCACGGCCTGGCGCTGACGGTGGTGGACTGCGGCATCGCGCGCGAGCTGCCGGCGCAGCCGGGCCTGCTGCTGCGGCGCCTCGGCCCCGGCACGGCCGACGCGCTGGAAGGCCCGGCGATGACGGCCGCCCAGTGCGAACAGGCCATCGCCAACGGCCGCGCGATCGTGCGCGCGCTGCCCGGCAACGCGCTGCTGCTGGGCGAGATGGGCATCGGCAACAGCTCCGCCGCCGCGCTGCTGCTGGCCCGGCTGGCGGGACAGGACATCGACGCCTGCACCGGCCCCGGCACCGGGCTGGACGCGGCCGGCCGCGCCCGCAAGCGCGCCGTGCTGCGCGAGGTGCTGGCCCGCCATGCGCAGGCCACCGCGCCGCTGGACGCGCTGGCGGCCCTCGGCGGCTTCGAGATCGCCACGCTGGTGGGCGCCGTGCTGCAGGCGGCGCAGGAGCGGCGCGTGGTCGTGGTCGACGGCTTCATCGCCAGCGCGGCCGTGCTGGTGGCGCACGCGCTGCAGCCGCGCGTGGTGCAGCGCTGCGTGGCGGCGCACGGCTCGGCCGAGCCGGGGCATGCGCTGATGCTGCGTGCGCTGGGCCTCGCGCCGCTGCTGGACCTGGGCCTGCGCCTGGGCGAAGGCTCCGGCGCCGCGCTGGCCTGGCCGCTGCTCGAGTCGGCCTGCCGCGTCCTGCGCGAGATGGCCAGCTTCGACGCCGCCGGCGTGGACCGGCGCAGCGACTGAGCGCGGCATGGACGGCCTGCGCCACTTCCTGCTCGCCCTGCAGTTCTTCACCCGCGTGCCGGTGACGGGGCGGCTGGCCGCGTGGGTCGGCTACAGCCCGGCCATGCTGCGCGCCAGCGCGGCGCACTTCCCGGGCGTGGGCTGGCTGGTGGGCGGCGTGGCGGCGGGCGTGTTCCTGCTCGCGCAGGCGGGCCTGCCGCCGTTGGCGGCGGTGCTGCTGAGCACGGCGGCGACGGTGTGGATGACCGGCGCCTTCCACGAGGACGGCCTGGCCGACACCGCCGACGGCCTGGGCGGCTCGGCGGGGCGCGAGCGGGCGCTGGCGATCATGAAGGACTCGCGCATCGGCAGCTACGGCGCGCTGGCGCTGGTGCTCGCGCTGGGGCTCAAGGTGGCGCTGCTGGCGGCGCTGGCGGCGCAGGGTGCGGGGGCGGCCGCGGCGGCGATGCTGTCGGCCCACGTGCTGTCGCGGCTGGCGCCGCTGTTCGTGATCCGCGCGCTGCCGCACGTGGGCGACGAGGGGACCAGCAAGTCCAAGCCGCTGGCCGACGCGCTGTCCGGCCGCGCGCTGGCGGTGGGCCTGCTGTGGGCGCTGCCGGCGCTGGCGCCGGTCGCGCTGTGCCTGGGCCCCGCGAAGGCGGCGGCGATGCTGGCGCTCGGCGCGCTGGCGACGTGGTGGATGGGGCGGCTGCTGCGGCGGCGCCTGCAGGGCTTCACCGGCGACGGCCTGGGCGCCACGCAGCAGCTCGCCGAGCTGGCGATCTACCTGGCGCTGGCCTGGCGCTGGACGGCATGAGACTGTGGATGCAGCGCCATGCGCCGGTGCTGTGCGCGCCCGGCCTGTGCTACGGCGCCAGCGACCTGCCGGCCGACCCCGCCGGCACGGCCGCGGCGGCGGCGCGCATCGCCGCCGAACTGCCGGCGGGCGCGGCGCTGTGGACCTCGCCGCGCGTGCGCTGCACCGCGCTGGCCGAGGCCGTCGCGCACCTGCGGCCCGACCTGGGCGCCGCGCAGGTCGATCCGCGTCTGGCCGAGATGGACTTCGGCGCCTGGGAGGGCCGGCCCTGGTCGGCCGTCCCGCGCGGCGAGTTCGATGCCTGGATGGTCGATTTCGACGAGGCGCGGCCGGGCACGCACGGCGAGAGCACCCGCAGCTTCCTGCAGCGGGTGGCCGCCGCCTGGGACGACGGCCAGGGCGCCGGCCGCGACGCCGTGTGGTTCACCCACGCCGGCGTGATGCGCGCGGCGGGCCTGATCGCGCGCGGCCGGCGCCGGGTCCGCAGCGCGGCCGACTGGCCCGCCGAGCCCATCGGCTTCGGCGAATGGCACTGCGTGCAGGCGGGGTCGGGTTCGGTCGGATGACGCCGCCGGCGGGCATGGGTAGGCTGCCCGCATGACGCTCGCTTCCACCCGCAGAACGGCCTTCGCCCTGGCCGCGGCCCTGGCGCTGGCCCTGGGCGCCTGCAGCTCCGCGCCGCCGGGGCCGGCCGCCTCGGCGCCGCGGCTGGTCGTCTTCATCGCCATCGACGGCCTGCCGCAGCGCCAGGTGCTGGCCTACCGCGACCAGCTGGCGCCCGACGGCTTCGCGCGCTTCCTCGACCGCGGCGCCTGGTTCAGCCAGGCGCACTACGGCCATGCCTACACCGTCACCGCCGCCGGCCATGCCACCATGCTGACCGGCGCCTACCCGCAGCGCACCGGCATCATCGGCAACGACTGGCGCGACCGCGACTCGGGCGAGACGCTCTACTGCACCGGCGACACAGCCCATGCCTACCTCGGCAGCCCGACGAAGAAGCTCGATGGCACCAGCCCCGCCAACCTGCGCGCCGAGACGGTGGGCGACGTGCTGCGCCGCGCCGATCCGCGGGCCAGGGTGATCGGCATCTCCGGCAAGGACCGCGGCGCCATCCTGCCCGCGGGCAAGGCCGGCACGGCCTACATGTACATGCAATCGACCGGCCGCTTCGCCTCCAGCACCTACTACATGGCGGCCCACCCGGCCTGGGTGGAGGCCTTCAACGCCGCGCGGCCGGCCGACCGCTACCTCGGCCAGGCCTGGACGCCGCTGCTGCCCGAGGCTGCCTACGCCCGCTCGCTGCCCGACGGCCAGCCCTGGTACGCCGGCAACGGCCGCCTGCCGATGGCGATGGGGCAGGGCCAGGCGCAGCCCGACGCCGCCTTCTACGGCGCCCTGCTGCGCAGCCCCTTCGTCGACAGGATGTCGCTGGACTTCGCCCGCGCTGCCATCGCCGGCGAGCGGCTCGGCCAGGACGAGGTGCCCGACATCCTCTCCATCAGCCTCTCGGGCCACGACTACGTGAACCACGCCTTCAGCGCCGAGTCGCGCCTGTCGCACGACCACTTCCTGCAGCTGGACCGCCTGCTCGAGGCCTTCTTCCACGACCTGGACCGCGACATCGGCCGGGACCGCTACGTGGTGGTGCTGACGGCCGACCACGGCTTCATGCCCGCGCCGGAATACAGCGCCGCGCAGGGCCGCGACGCCGGCCGGCTCGACAGCCGCAAGCTGCTGGACAGCGTCAACGCCGGGCTGCGGCAGCGCTTCGGCGTGGAGAAGCTGGCGAAGTTCTTCTCGGCCTCGGCCCTGGTGCTCGACCGCAGCCTCGTCGCCGCGCGCGGGCTGGACTTCGACGCCGTGGCCGACGAGGCCCGCGCGCTGCTGCTGGCCTACCCGGGCACGGCGGTGGCCTACACCCGGCGCGAGCTGGCCAGCGGCAGCCGCGCCGGCGCGCCGCTCTTCGACGCCATGCGCCGCAGCTGGAACGCCGAGCGCTCCGGCGACGTGCAGCTGGCCCTCAAGCCCTACTGGATGTCGAGCAGCAACCCCGCCGGCACCACGCACGGCTCGCCCTACGAGTACGACACGCACGTGCCGATCCTGATGTGGGGCCCGCCGTGGGTGCGCCCGGGCGAGGTGAAGGAGCGCGTCGAGGTGACCGGCATCGCGCCCACCCTGGCCCGGTGGCTGGGCGTGGCGGCGCCGGCGCAGGCCGAGGGCAGGGCGCTGCCGCTGCCTTGAGCGCGCTCGGGAAAACGCCGGGCCGCCTCAGGTTTTCCGGTTCCCCTCGGGGGGGTGGGCATCAGTTCGGCGCCGGCGTCTTCGGCTTGAAGTCGCAGAAGACGTGCACCGCGCATTCCCAGCACTTCGGCTTGCGCGCCACGCACACGTAGCGGCCGTGCAGGATCAGCCAGTGGTGCGCGTGCTGCACGAACTCGCGCGGCACGCGCTTTTCCAGCTTCAGTTCCACCTCCAGCGGCGTCCTGCCCGGCGCCAGGCCGGTGCGGTTGCCGACGCGGAAGATGTGCGTGTCCACCGCGATGGTCGGCTCGCCGAAGGCGATGTTGAGCACCACGTTGGCCGTCTTGCGGCCCACGCCGGGCAGCGCCTCCAGCTCCGCGCGCGTGCGCGGCACCTCGCCGCCGTGGCGCTCCACCAGCAGGCGGCAGGCCTCGACCAGGTGCCTGGCCTTGCTGCGGTACAGGCCAATGGTCTTGATGTAGGGCTCCAGCCCCTCGACACCCAGCGCCAGGATGGCCTGCGGCGTGTTGGCGACGGGGAACAGCGTGCGCGTGGCCTTGTTGACGCTCACGTCGGTGGCCTGCGCCGAGAGCAGCACGGCGGCCAGCAGCTCGAAGGGGGAGCTGTATTCCAGCTCGCTGCGGGGTGCCGGGTTGGCGGCCTGCAGCGTGGCGAAGAAGGGGACGATGTCGGCTTTTTTCATGGGGCGCGCCGACTGTAGCGGCTCGCCGCCGCGGCCCGCGCGGCCCATACGCCTGCCGATGCGCCGATCCAGAGGCGGCCTGCCCCAAGCGGCGTCGTCCCGCGGGCCGTTCCCCCGTAGGACAACGGCGATTCTTGCGCGTCACATTTCGTTGAATCTTGTAATCTCGTGCGAACAGGAGAAGTTGTCAATGAGACTGGATCGACGTGGGGCGCCGCACGAGCAGCCGCTTGCGCCGAGAGAATGGAACATGGAAATGGCGCAGGACGGCAACCAGTACGTCGCCATCGTGAAACGCCGGCACGAGCTGATGTGCCGTCTGTCCATTGCCTCGGGAGAGCTCGGGGAAGACGCCGCGCGCACGGCGCTGGCCGAGAAGGCCCGGCTCTGGATCCACGAGTACCTGAGCCGGCCGCCGTCGCAGTCGGGCGGCCTGGACGACGAGGCCGCCCGGGGCGCCTGAAGCGCAGCGGCGGCCGCGCTACCGCAGCCCTTCGCGCGCGGCGACCGAGCGCGCATCGCGCGACCACACCTGCAGGAGGAAGTCCGGCTCCTCGTGCCGCACCAGCCGTTGCAGGCCCAGCGCTGCCAGCGCCTCCTGCACCGCCTCGGACGACTGCCGGCGCTGCGCGAAGTGCGGCCGCCAGTCGCAGGCCACCAGGTCGCCGTCGGCCGCCAGGCTGCGGCCGCAGGCGGCGGCCACCGCGCGCCAGGCGGCCGCCTCGATGAAGTAGCCGATCTCGCCGAGCACGATCAGGTCGAAGCGGCCGGCGCCCGGCGGCCAGTCCTGCGGCAGCGCGTGCCGCTGCACCTCGACGTGCGGCTGGTCCTGCAGCCGGCGGCGGGCCAGCGCCACGGCCGCCTCGCTGAAGTCGCTGGCCAGCAGCCGCTCGCAGCGCGGCGCCAGCTCGGCCGTCAGTTCGGCCGCGCCGCAGCCGGGCTCGTAGGCGTGCCGGTAGCGGCGGCGCGGGAGGCTGGCCAGCAGCACGGCCCGCTTGCGCGACTCGTACCAGCGGTGGCGCACGCCGTAGGGGTCTTCCTGCTGCCGGTACAGCCGCTCGAAGTACCCGTGGTCCGCGGGGCCGTCCGTCATGGCGCGTCGTGGACGAACACCAGCTCGAAGGGGCGCGCCGCCCGCGCCAGCGTGGCGCCGTCGAGGATCGGCGGCGCGCCGGTGCTGGGGTCGGGCCGCAGCTGGCTGCGGTGCATGCGCAGGGCGGCGCACTTGCGGCGCACGGTCTGCGCGTCGAGGTCCACCCGGCGGGCCTGGCGCCACGGCATCGGCGCATCCTGCGGCCGCGACCAGTGCCAGCCCCACACCGGCACTTCCACCAGCCGCGCCCCGCGCTGCGCCGCCGCGTCCGCGCAGGCCCGGCCCACGGCCTCGTGGTCCGGGTGGCCGTCCAGGCGCCAGGTGGCGAAGACCACGTCGCCCGGACGGAGCAGTTGCAGCAGGTAACCGGCGAGCCGGGGCTGCGCCGCCTGCAGGCCGCCGTCCGGCAGGCCCAGCCGGTGCACCGCGGCGGCGTCCGCGCCCAGCCGCTGCAGGGCGAGCGCCTGCTCGCGCGGCCGGTGCCGCTGCAGGCGCCGCGCAGGCCAGCGGGCGGACCCCGGGTGGCTGGCCGTGCCGTCGGTCACGGCGACCAGGCACAGCGGCCGGCCGGCGCGCGCCAGCAGCGACAGCAGGCCGCCGGTGGCGATCACCTCGTCGTCCGGGTGCGGCGACACCACCACCGCGCGCGCCGTTGCCGGGACCAGCTCGGCCGCGTCGATCGCCGGCGCGTCCCGCAGCGCCGCGCAGGCCAGCCAGTCGGCTTCCGGCGTCGCGCGGCCAGCGCGGATGGTGCGGTCGGTCACAGCGTCCATGCGGCTTCGGTGTCCGCGGCAGGCCGGGCCAGGGCGGCCAGGTCGCGCTCGGCATGGCTCTGGCGCAGGAACACCGGCAGATCGGCCATTGCGCGCGCGAAACGGGCGTCGCGGCACAGCGGGCCGGCGCCGACGGCGCGGCCCGCGTGCCGCACGGTGGTCTCGGCGGCGGCCTCGACGGCCAGCCGGGTGCGCAGGGCCCAGACCTGCGCCGACGCGCGGGGATGGGCGTCGATCCAGGCCGCGCACTCCCGCAGGACGGCGGCGCCGGCGGTGATCGCCACGTCGATGGCGCCCAGGTGCGCCAGCGCGTGGGGCTCGTCGCGCGCGAGGATCAGGGCCCGCGCCGTGCCGGCGACGGCGCGTGCGCCACCCCACCAGCAGGCCGCGATGCCGGCGCCGCCCTGCCAGAAGCCGGGCCGCGCGGTGTAGTCGCCGGGCGCGCCGACGGGGCGGGCGGGCACGCCGTCGAACACCACGTCGACGCTGGCCGTCTCGCCCATGCCCACCGCGGCCCAGCCGAGGCCGGTGACGGTGACGCCGGGCGCATCCAGCGCCACGGCCGCCAGGCACGGCTGCCCGTCGTCGTTCCAGCCGCTCACCAGGGCGTGGGTGAGCTGGGCCGCGCCGGAGCACCAGGCCTTGGTGCCGTGCAGCCGGTAGCGCGTGCCGTCGGCCTCGAAGCGCAGCCGCGCCTGCGGCGGCTCGGCGCACCAGGTGCCCCACAGGCTGCCTGCGGCCGGCGCCGGGGCGCCCAGCTCGGCCTGGATCGCCAGGGCGTCGGTGTGGCCCTCGAAGAGCTTGGCCAGCGCGAGGTCGTGCGCCGCGACCGCGGCCAGGCGGCGCCAGCGCAGGAGCGTGCGGCCGGCGCCGGGCAGCGGCAGGTCGTCCAGCCCGGCCTCGACGAGCCGGTGCAGCGACAGCGCGTCGCCGGCCTGCGCGCTCAGCTGCTCGAGGGCGGCATCCAGGGCGCCGGCGCGGCGGGCCTCGTCGCCTGCTCGGTGCGTGGTCCGGTGCGGCCGCAGCCCGTCGAGGTCGCCGGCCACCGCACAGGTCGCATCGCGCATGCCGCCTCCTTCAGCCCGCCAGCGGCGGCAGGGCCGGCTGGAGCGCCGGCGTGAGCGCCTGGCGCAGGGCATCGGCGAAGCCGCCGGTCACGCGGCCCTGCGGACGGGCGCTGGTCAGCACCCGCGGCCGGGCGCTCCAGGCGATGCGCGCGCCGGTCGCGTCGAGCGCCCGGACGAGTTCCACGTCCTCGCTGCAGGCCAGGTGCTTGAAGCCGCCGGCGCGCAGGTAGGCGGCGGTGGAGACGCCGAAGTTCGCGCCGTGCACATGGCGGTGGCCGTCGCGGTCGGTGTAGTGCGCCAGGAAGTGCGCGCGGACCCGCTCGGCCTCGGCGCCGTGCAGCGACCAGTCGTCCACGCCCACGCAGCCGCAGACGGCGTCGGCATCCAGCGCGAGCTGGTGCACCAGCCATTCGTCCGACACGCGCGTGTCGGCGTCGGTGAAGGCCAGCCAGCGGGCGCCCGACTCGACCAGCGTCCGCGCCGCCTCGGCCCGCGCCAGGCCCACGTTGCGGGCCGACAGCGCCACGGTCCATGCGCCCGCCGCGCGTGCGCGGGCCTCGGTGGCGTCGGTGCAGGCGTCGGCCGCGACCACCACCTGGCAGGCCTCGCCCGCCAGGCCGGGATGCCGTCCTGCCCGGAGCGCGGCGGCCACGGCCGCCTCGATGTGGAGTTCCTCGTTGTGGGCGGGGATGGCGATACCGATCATGGGGCGGGCGTCGAGGACTTGGGAATGGGTTGCACCCTATCCAGAGGCCTCGCGCGCCGGCGTCGGCGCCGATGGGCAGCGGCTGTCAGCGGCCGGCCGGCCGGTTGTCGGAAAAAGGGATGCCGGCACGCGGCGGAGGCTAGCCCGCCGGCTGACTCGGCGCTGCAGGAGAACTCACGGGCCGTTCATCCGGGAAAGGCATGCCTGCCTCGTCGCAACTGGGCTTGTGAGGCGCTCGCTTCGATTCCTTGTCGAACGCCAGTGGATCGCACCGGGACGCCACCTCCAGCCACGCCAGCCGCGTTGACGTGACGACCATGCCCGTGGCAAGCATGCCCACGGCGAAGAAGCAGGCCCGCCTCATCGTGGTCCGTGACGGGTGCTTCTTGTCGGCATCGTCGTAAAGCAGCAATTCGAACACCCTGTCGAATTTGCTGAGCAGGTAGCCGGACGCGAATGCGCTGACGGCGGCGCCGATCTGCTGGTAGGCCTTCGCATCGATCGTGTTGAAGGGCACCCAGAAGACACCCAGCGTCCAGCCGGCGACGATGCCGATGATCAGCGAAAAGAGGTTGGTCCAGCCCGATCTCGTACTTGGGGGGCCGCCGGTCGCGGCGGTTTCTCCGAGCTTGAACGCCAGCAGCACGGATATCAGCATCACCGCCCCGTAGGCAGCCATGCTGGTGAGCGAGGAAAAGGAGAACGTGCCGAACACCTTCGAGATCAGATCGTTCATGTGCCCTCCGGAAACGGTTGGCGACCTGGACGATCCCATTGTGCGAAGGGCCGCTGGCGGAGTCCTCCCTCGCGTGGCGGAGAGGAGAAGGAAGGCTTTGGCTAAGTGAAAGGTTCGCTCGGCGCGCTGATCCATGTCATGCGACATAGCAAATGTCAAGATCGCGTGCGCAGCCGACTGTCATTGCGCGTACGCTCAGCGGTTGGAGGTCATTCGATGAAGTTGGACAGAGAGGGCGCCCCGCACACCGAACCGCTGGCGCCGGAGGACTGGAACATGGACATCGCCCAGGAGGGCAGCCAGTTCATCGCCCTGGTGCAGCACGAGAGCGAACTGAAGTGCCGCCTTTCCATCGCGGCGGGCGGCCTGGACGACGCCACGGCCCGGACGGCGCTGGCGGACAAGGCGCGCCACTGGATACACGAGTACCTGAGCCGGCCCGCGTCGGCCTTCGGAAGCCTGGAATGAAGAAGAGGCCGCCGGCCGCGGCGGCCGGCGCCCTGGCCGCATAGGCCGGCACGCGGGCGGCGAAGCCGGCGAGCCAGGCCCCCAGGCGTGGATGCCCGGCGCGCCTTCGCCCTTGAAACGCAGGGCTGGGTGGCCCATGCGCTGCTGCCAGCGGCGGGGCTACGATCCATCCATGCGCTCCGTTCTTGTCGCCCTGCTCGTGGTCGCCGCCAGTTCCGCCACCCAGGCCCAGCAGGTCTACCGCTGCGGCAACCAGTACAGCAGCGAGCCCTGCGGCAGCAAGGGCAGGGTGGTGGACGTGTCGCCGCCAGTGCGCAACCTCGACGCCCGCGGCACGGCCCAGGTGTTCCTGTGCGTGGGCAACGGCGGCGGCCGCTTCTGGTCTCCGGAGCATTGCCGCGAGCGCGACGCGCTGGTGGAGCGCATCGAGTCGGTGCCTGCCGGGCTGCCGTGGGACGAGCAGGTGCAGATCGCCGACCGGCAGACGCGGCAGGGCTACGCGGTGCAGCGCGAGGTGATGGACCAGCGCGGCGCCAGTACGCCGGGCGTCACCGGCGGCGATCCTTCGCGCTGCGCCTATTTCAGCCAGCAGGTCGAGTACTACGACCGCATGGCGAGGTCGCCGCAGAGCGGCGCGTCGCAGTCCTGGATCGCCGAGCGCCGCAAGGAAGTGCGGGACGCGCAGTTCCGGGCGCGGTGCTGAAAGAAGCAGCGAGGCCTGCAGGCGCAAGGAGACATGCATGCGCGTATTCCAGGGCCTGTTCTTCGGCATCCTCGGCCTGGGCCTTGTCGCCATCGCGCTGCGCAGCCTGCGCACGGGATGGCTGCCCTTCGGCGCCAACGGGCTGCGCGGGCGCCTGGAGGTCCGCCGCGGCGAGCGCCGGGCGGGCTACTGGCTGGCCTTCGCGCTCTACCTGGCCGGGGGCGTCTGCCTGCTGGTGGCGGCCCTGGGCATCCTGGCGGGTGTCATGGCGCCTATGCCGCTGCGCTGACCGGGCAGCTTGGGCGAACTTGGCGGCGTGATCTTTTCCATCGTCCGGCCGTGCGCCGGCACCAACCGAGGAGAGATCGCTCCTGCGTTCACCGACTGATCCGCCTCACTTCGCCGTTCGTCGGCGTGGCGTTCTCGTGGAAGAGATCGAAAAGGTACTGCTCAAGCTCGTCGGGCTCGATGAACCCCGGCACCACGAAGCCGGCCGGGCCGCGCTTCCCGTCGCTTCCCATGGAATAGGTCTGCCAGGCGTTGCCCTCGCGCTCGATGGCGTAGATGCGGCCGAAGACATTGAAGCGGCAGGCAGTCACAAGGATTCCCGGGCTCATCGCGGTTTCGTGGAGACGACGCCAGACGAGCCTGTCAGTTGATCCGAAGGAGTATCGGTATCCATCGGTCGTTGGCGGACGGGAGGTGGCCTGCCCGGAGGGGCTCGAACCCCCGACCTGCTGCTTAGAAGGCAGCTGCTCTATCCAGTTGAGCTACGGGCAGAGTCCGGGAAGGACGCCGAGGAAGAAAGAATGGTCGGAACGGCGGGATTCGAACTCGCGACCCTCTGCTCCCAAAGCAGATGCGCTACCAGGCTGCGCTACGTTCCGACAAGCCCGCGATTCTATCGTTTCTGGTACTGCGTCTTGCCGAAGAGGATGTCGCGCGACTTGTCGTCGGTGAGCGGCTTGCGCAGCTCGGCCAGGGTCTGCACCGCCCGCTGCACGGCCGGGCGCGCGGCGATGGTGTCGAACCACTTCTTCAGGTGCGGGTAGTCGGTCAGCACGATGCCCTGGTTCTCCCAGCTGCGCAGCCACGGGAAGATGGCGATGTCGGCGATGCTGTAGTCGTCGCCGGCGATCCAGGGCGTCTTGCCGAGTTGCCGGTCGATCACGCCGTACAGGCGCCGGGCCTCGTTGGTGTAGCGCTCGATGGCGTAGGGCAGCTTCTCGGGTGCGTACATGCGGAAGTGGTGCGCCTGGCCCAGCATGGGGCCGACGCCGCCCATCTGGAACATCAGCCACTGCAGCACCTCGTAGCGCTCGCGGTCGCCCGCCGGCAGGAAGCGGCCGGTCTTGCCCGCCAGGTAGACCAGGATGGCGCCGGACTCGAAGAGCGAGATCGGCCGGCCGTCGGGCCCCTGCGGGTCGACGATGGCGGGGATCTTGTTGTTGGGGCTGATGGCGAGGAACTCGGGCGCGAACTGCTCGCCCTTGCCGATGTTGACGGGATGGACGCGCCAGGGCAGGCCGCATTCCTCCAGCATGATGTGGACCTTGTGGCCATTGGGCGTGGGCCACGAATAGACGTCGATCGGCTCTTGGGTCATGGGGCTCGGGGAGAAGGTGGATGAGGCGCGGCAGCTTATACCGCCCGGCACGGCAGCGCGCACCGTGCCCGCGAGACCGCAGGCGCGGCAAGGTCGCCGGCCGGCACGCGTCACGGAACTGCCACGCCCATGACACGCCCGCTTCATGGCGCCTGCGCAGACTGCCGCCGAGCCAGTCAACGCCTTCGCATGAACGAATGAAAGAACTTCCGACGCCGACCCTCGCCCTGGCCCGCCTCGGGCTGCGCGGCACCGTGTGGCCCGAGGCTGCACCCGCCACCGTCCCCGCCCCCGCTCCCTCCGGCCTGGTGGTCGGCTGGGCCCGCCACCAGGACGAGGTTCGCGCCGCGCAGCGCCTGCGCCACGAGGTGTTCGCCGGCGAGATGGGCGCGCGCCTGGCCACGCCGCTGCCCGGCCACGACATGGACCTGTTCGACGACTTCTGCGAGCACCTGCTGGTGCGCGAGGAGGCCGGCGGCCGCGTGATCGGCACCTACCGCGTGCTCACCCCGGCCCAGGCGCGCCGCGTCGGCGGCACCTACAGCGACACCGAGTTCGACCTGACCCGCCTGCGCGGCCTGCGCGCGCGCATGGTCGAGCTGGGCCGCAGCTGCGTGCACCGCGACCACCGGCAGGGCGGGGTGATCCTGGCGCTGTGGGGCGCGCTGGCCGACTTCATGCACCGCAACCGGCTGGACACGATGATCGGCTGCGCCAGCATCCCGATGGACTGGCACGGCGCCGCCTGCGGCGACGCGGCCGCCAGCATCTGGCGCCAGGTGGCGGCCACGCACATGGCGCCGATCCAGTACCAGGTGCAGCCGCGCCTGCCGCTGCCGGTCGACGAGCTGGACGGCACGCTGCCGGTGGAGCCGCCGGCGCTGATCCGCGGCTACCTGCGCCTGGGCGCGCGCGTGCTCGGCGCACCGGCCTGGGATCCGGACTTCAACACCGCCGACCTGCCGATGCTGCTGCGCATCGCCGACCTGCCGCCCCGCTGGCGGCGGCAGTTCGGGGCCGCCTGAGCCCGCCGGCCGGCCGTTCGGGGCGATTTCTGTCACGGGACTGTCATGTGGCGGGATGACACTTCGATGACAGTTGTAGATGCGACTGTCATGTCTGTCCCAGAATCGCCTGTCATGCCCCCGATCCCCGAGTCCGCGCGCGACGCCGCCATCCCGTCGGCGGAACTCCCCGCCGTGCCGCCGGTCCCCGCCCCGCCGCCCGCCAGCCCGGCGGCTTCGGCCGCCCCGGCGCTGCTGGACCGCGACCACAGCATCCTCGCCTTCAACCGCCGCGTGCTGAACTGGGCCGAGCGGCCCGAGGTGCCGCTGCTGGAGCGCCTGCGCTACCTGTGCATCGTCTCGTCCAACCTCGACGAGTTCTTCGAGGTGCGCGCCGCGCCGCACCTGCAGGCCGCCGCCGCGGGCGAGCTGACGGGCAACTACACCGCCGATTCCTTCGAGCGCCTGGCGGACGCCGCGCACGCGCTGGTGGAGCGCCAGTACGCGCTCTACAACGACGAGCTGCTGCCCGCCTTCGCCCGCGAGGGCATCCAGATCATCTCGCACGGCAAGCGCGACGCCGCCCAGCGCAAGTGGGTGCAGGAGTATTTCGAGCGCGAGGTGCGGCCGCTGCTGGTGCCGGTGGGGCTGGACCCGGCGCACCCCTTCCCGCAGGTGGCCAACAAGACGCTGAACTTCATCGTCCGCCTGTCGGGCAAGGACGCCTTCGGCCGCGACAACCCCATCGCCATCCTCAAGGTGCCGCGCGTGCTGCCGCGCCTGATCCGAATGCCGGCCAAGGTGTCGGGCGGCAAGACGCTGGTGGTGGCGCTGTCCAGCATCGTGCGGGCGCACCTGCAGTCCATGTTCCCTGGGCGCGAGGTGGGCGACTTCTCGCAGTTCCGCGTCACCCGCCATTCGGACCTCGCGGTGGACGAGGAGGACGTCAAGAACCTGCGCACAGCGCTGCGCCAGGGCCTGCAGCACCGGCACTACGGGCAGGCGGTGCGGCTGGAGGTGTCCTCGAGCTGCGCCGAGTCGCTGGCGAGCTTCCTGCTCGCGCAGTTCAACCTGCCGCCGGGCGCGCTGTACCGGGTGCACGGGCCGGTCAACCTGGCGCGCTTCGCGCAGCTGGTCGACCTGACCGACGAGCCGCAGTTCAAGGAGCTGCGCTTTCCGCCCTACGTGCCCTCGTACCCGCTGCACCTGTCGCCCGGCCAGTCCTTCTTCGACCGGCTCAAGCGCGGCGACGTGATGATCCACCAGCCCTTCGAGAGCTTCGACGGCGTGCTCGCCTTCCTGCGCGAGGCGGTGAGCGACCCCGACGTGCTGGCGATCCGCCAGACCATCTACCGCACCGGCGCCGACTCGGAGCTGATGGACCTGCTGCGCGAGGCCGTGCGCCGCGGCAAGGAGGTGATGGTGGTGCTGGAGCTGAAGGCGCGCTTCGACGAGGAGGCCAACATCAACTGGGCCGAGGCGCTGGAGTCGATCGGCGCCCAGGTGGTGTACGGCGTGGTGGGCCTGAAGACGCACGCCAAGATGCTGCTGGTGACACGGCGCGAAGGGCGCCGGCTGGTGCGCTACGGCCACCTGTCCACCGGCAACTACAACCCGAAGACAGCGCGCCTGTACACCGACATCAGCCACCTGACGGCCGACGTGCAGCTCACCGCCGACATGGAGGCGGTGTTCGGCCACCTGGCCAGCCAGAGCCGCCTGCCGAAGATGCAGCGCATGTGGGTGGCGCCCTTCCACCTGCACAAGAACCTAGCCGACCGCATCGACGCCGTGGCCGATGCCGCGGCGCTGGGGCAGGGCGCGCGCATCGTCGCCAAGATGAACGCGCTGACCGACGAGGCGCTGATCGCCGCGCTGCTGCGCGCCGGCCGCCGCGGCGTGAAGATCGACCTGATCGTGCGCGGCGCCTGCACGCTGCCGGCGCAGGTGCCGGGCGTGAGCGAGAACATCCGCGTGCGCTCGGTCATCGGCCGCTTCCTGGAACACTCGCGTGTCTTCTACTTCCGCGCCGGCGAGGACGAGGACCTGTACCTGTCCAGCGCCGACTGGATGAACCGCAACATGATGCGCCGCGTCGAGCTGGCCTGGCCGGTGACCGACCCGGTGCTGCGCCAGCGCCTGATTGACGAGTGCCTGGTGGCCTACCTGCACGACGGCCGTGACGCCTGGGAGCTGGGCGGCGACGGCGTGTACCGCCGCGTCGACAGCGACACGCACGCGGGCGAGGAGGGCGCCTCGCGCACCATCGAGGCGCACGGCGCGCAGCAAGCGCTGATGAACCGCTACGCTTCCCGCGGCCGCAGCCGAGAGGCCGTCCGCGATTGAACCACCGAACGACCGACATGGACCTGATCCTCTGGCGCCACGCCGAAGCCGATGACTGGACGGAGGGCTGCGACGACCTGGAGCGCTCGCTGACCTCGCGCGGCGAGAAGCAGGCCAAGCGCATGGCCGCCTGGCTGGACCGCCAGCTGCCCGACGGCACCCGCATCCTCAGCAGCCCGGCGCGCCGCTGCGAGCAGACGGTGCTGGCGCTGGGCCGCAAGTACAAGCTGCGGCAGGAGCTGGCGCCCGAGGCGACGGCCGACGACCTGCTCGAGGCGGCCGGCTGGCCCAACGGCAAGTCGGTGGTGCTGCTGGTGGGCCACCAGCCCTCGCTGGGCCAGGCGGTGGCGCGGCTGATGGGCCTGAAGCAGGACAGCTGCGCCGTGCGCAAGGGCTCGGTGTGGTGGCTGCGTACCCGCGAGCGCGACGGCGACGTGCAGACCGTGATGGTGACCGTGCAGGCGCCGGAATTGATGTAATCACCCCCAGTCTTCGCGGACTTCGTTCCGCTTCGCCAACCCCCTCGAGGGGGCACACCCGACGGCCCGGCAAAGCCGGTGCCGTGGGTGTTCCCGCATGGCCTGCTCCGCGGCCTTCCGATCGGTTGTGAAGGGGGCTTGTTCAGCCCACGTCCAGGTCCAGCCGCCAGCTGCTCTTCTGCCAGGCCAGCACCTCCTCGCGCAGCAGGTGGGCGGACTGCGGGTGGCGCTCGGCCCAGCTGGCGCTGCAGCGCAGGCCGAAGGCGCGGGCGCCGGCGGCTTCCAGCGCGAGGGCGTCGGCCTCCGGCTCGCGGCGGGCGTGGCACAGGATGACGGCCAGCCGCAGCGCCAGCAGCTGCGCCGCGAAGGTCTCGTCGGCCAGCGCCGCCTCCACCTTGCGCAGCTTGCCGCGGTGCCCCAGCACCAGCTGGCCCAGCACGTTCATCTCGTTGACGGCGAAGCCCGGCGCGTCGACGTTGTCCAGGATGTAGGCGCCGTGCTTGTGGTAGTCGCTGTGCGAGATCTGCATGCCGACCTCGTGCAGCTGCGCCGCCCAGCGCAGCTTGCGCAGGTTGCGGCCGGCGCGGCTGGTGGTGGCGCCGCCGCGCGCCTCGGGCGCCAGCTGCATGTACAGCGACGAGGCGGTGTCGCTCACGCGGCGCGCCTGCCCGGCGTCGGCGCCGAAGCGCGAGGCCAGCCGCTGCACGGTGGCGGCGCGCAGGTCGGCCACGCCCTCGTCGCGCTCCAGCAGCTCGTACAGCACGCCGTGGCGCAGGGCGCCCTGCGCGACGTTCATGCGCTCGATGTCGAGCAGGGAGAACAGGGCGCGCAGCACGGCCAGGCCGCCGCCGATGACGGCCTTGCGGTCCTCGCGCAGCGCCTCCAGGCGCAGCTTGTCGGCGCTGCCGGCCTTGAGCAGGCGCTCCAGCAGCCAGTCCAGCCCCTCGCGGGTGACGACGTGCGGCGTGCCGCCGGCCGCGGTCAGCAGGTCGCCCACCGCGCCGATGGTGCCGGAGGCGCCGTAGGCCACGTCCCAGCGGTCGCGCGCGCAGAAGGACAGGGCGTCGTCCAGCACCGCCTGGGCGGCGATCTCGGCGTGGCGGAAGGCGCCGGCGGTGAACTGGCCCTGCGCGAAGTACTTCATCGACCAGGCGACGCTGCCGACGCGGTAGGACTCGGTTTCCTTCGCCTCCAGCCGCTGGCCGACGATCAGTTCGGTCGAGCGGCCGCCGATGTCGATGACCAGTCGGCGCTCGGCGTCGCTGGCCTCGCCCTGCGGCAGCAGGTGCGCCACGCCCTGGTAGATCAAGCGCGCCTCCTCGCGGCCGGGGATCACGTCGATGCCGAAGCCCAGCGCGGTGCGGGCGCGCAGCAGGAACTCGTCGCGGTTGCGCGCCTCGCGCAGCGTCTGCGTGGCCACGGCGCGCACCTGGGCGCGCTTGAAGCCGGCCAGCCGCTCGCCGAAGCGGGCCAGGGCGTCCCAGCCGCGCTGCATGGCCTCGGGCGTGAGGTTGCGCGCGCTGTCCAGGCCGTTGCCCAGGCGCACGGTCTCCTTGTGGTATTCGCTGCGGCGGATCTGGCCGTGGTCCACCTGCCCGATCTCGAGCCGGAAGCTGTTGGAGCCGATGTCGACGGCGGCGAGGCGGGTGCCGTTCTGCATGAAAGGGAGGCGGGGGAAAGAGGCTGATGGTAACGGCGCCCCGGGGCCGCGATGGTCGTCCGGCCATGTGACAGAAGCATGACGGCTGTCATTTTTCGTGCATCGCGGGCAGGGGCTTCCTCCCTCGTGCGCGAGGTGCTTTTCCCATGTCATACCGCTGTCACACAGGCTTCCTACAGTCCGCGGCAACCCCCGATCCGGGGTGCATGACTTCTTCGAAAGGAAGCCCGAATGAACACCATCCTCCGATTCGCCGCTGCCGGCCTGGCCGTTGCCGCCTTCTCGCCCGCCTTCGCCCAGGAAGCCACCGGCGCCGGCGCCAGCTTCCCCGCCCCGCTGTATGCCAAGTGGGCCGCCGACTTCAACAAGGCCAGCGGCGTGAAGATCAACTACCAGTCCGTCGGTTCCGGCGCCGGCATCAAGCAGATCGAGGCCAAGACGGTGGACTTCGGCGCCTCCGACGCGCCGCTGAAGGACGAGGACCTGGCCGCCAAGGGCCTGCTGCAGTTCCCGACCGTCATCGGCGGCGTGATCCCGGTGGTCAACATCCAGGGCATCAAGGCCGGCGAGCTCAAGCTCAGCGGCCAGGTGCTGGGCGACATCTACCTGGGCAAGATCACCAAGTGGAACGACCCGGCCATCAAGGCGCTGAACGGCTCGCTGAACCTGCCCGACGCCGCCATCGCCCCGGTGCGCCGCGCCGACGGCTCGGGCACCAGCTTCCTGTTCACCAACTACCTGTCCAAGGTCAACACCGAGTGGAAGGACAAGGTGGGCGAGGGCACGGCCGTGAACTGGCCGACCGGCGCCGGCGGCAAGGGCAACGAGGGCGTGGCCGCCTTCGTCGGCCGCCTGCCCAACTCGATCGGCTACGTCGAGTACGCCTACGTCAAGCAGAACAAGATGACCTACGCGCTGCTGCAGAACGCGGCCGGCAAGTTCGTCTCGCCCGACGACACCGCCTTCAAGGCCGCCGCCGCCGGCGCTGCCTGGGACAAGAGCTTCTACCAGGTGCTGACCAACCAGCCGGGCGAAGGCTCGTGGCCCATCACCGGCGCCACCTTCATCCTGGTGCACAAGGTGCAGGACAAGCCGGCCCAGGGTTCGACCGTGCTGCGCTTCTTCGACTGGGCCTACAAGAACGGCGACAAGACCGCCGGCGACCTCGACTACGTGCCGATGCCCGCCAGCGTGAAGACGGCCATCGTCAAGGCCTGGTCGAACGTCAAGGACGGCCAGGGCAAGTCGATCGCGCTGGACTGATCCCGCCGCGCGCAGGAACGCAGAAGAAGAACCTCGGGGGCCGGCCTTGGACATCGGCAGCAACGCCGCAGCCGGCCGGCCCCGCACGGAGCACACCTTGTCTTCCACACTCACGGCCGACGCCGCCGCACTGGACCTGGCCTCGGCCCGGCAGGGTGCCCGCTCGGCAACGCCCCCGCCGGCCAAGAAGGCCCGTTCCGGCCCGCTGGCCGACCGCCTCTTCGGCTGGGCCGCCAAGGGCGCCGCGCTGCTGACGCTGGCGCTGCTCGTCGGCATCCTGCTTTCCCTCATCGTCGGCGCCTGGCCGGCGATCGCCAAGTACGGCCTCGGCTTCCTCACCAGCAGCGTGTGGGACCCGGTCCAGAACGAATACGGCGGCCTGGTGATGATCTACGGCACGCTGGCCACCTCGGCCATCGCGCTGCTGATCGCCGTGCCCGTCAGCTTCGGCATCGCGCTGTTCCTGACCGAGCTGTCGCCGGCCTGGCTCAAGCGCCCGCTGGGCACCGCCATCGAACTGCTGGCCGCCGTGCCCTCCATCGTGTACGGCATGTGGGGCCTGCTGGTGTTCGGGCCGATCCTGTCGACCTGGGTGCAGCAGCCGCTGCAGAAGCTGCTGGCCGGCGTGCCCTACCTGGGCGCGCTGGTGTCGGGCCCGCCGGTGGGCATCGGCATCCTGTCGGCCGGGATCATCCTGGCCATCATGATCATCCCCTTCATCGCCTCGGTGATGCGCGACGTGTTCGAAGTCACGCCGCCGCTGCTGAAGGAATCCGCCTACGGCCTGGGCTCGACGACCTGGGAAGTGGTGAGCAAGGTGGTGCTGCCCTACACCAAGGCCGGCGTCATCGGCGGCATCATGCTCGGCCTGGGCCGCGCGCTGGGCGAGACGATGGCCGTCACCTTCGTGATCGGCAACATGAACCAGCTCAACTCGCTGTCGCTGTTCGAGGCGGCCAACAGCATCACCTCGGCCCTGGCCAACGAGTTCGCCGAGGCCGGCGCCGGCCTGCACCAGGCGGCGCTGATGTACCTGGGCCTGGTGCTGTTCTTCATCACCTTCGTGGTGCTGGCGCTCTCCAAGATGCTGCTGGCGCGCATGAAGAAGAGCGAGGGGAAGGTGTCATGACCACCGCCGAAGCCCTGCTCCACGCCAAGGCCCTGGCCGAGACGCGCCAGTCCAGGTTCGCGGCGCGCAGCCGCGTCAACAAGGTCGCGCTCACGCTGTCGCTGCTGGCGATGGCCTTCGGCGTGTTCTGGCTGATCTGGATCCTCTGGGAAACGCTGCGGCTGGGCCTGGGCGGCCTGTCGCTGGCGACCTTCACCGAGATGACGCCGCCGCCGAACGAGGAGGGCGGCATCCTCAACGCCATCTTCGGCTCGCTCGTGATGGTCGGCCTGGCCACCTTCGTGGGCACGCCCATCGGCATCCTGGCCGGCATCTACCTGGCCGAGTACAACCCGCGCGGCTGGCTGGCCAGCGTGGTGCGCTTCGTCAACGACATCCTGCTGTCGGCACCGTCGATCGTCATCGGCCTGTTCGTCTACGCGGTGGCGGTGGCGCGCTTCCAGGGCTTCTCGGCGCTGGCCGGCGCGATGGCGCTGGCGCTCATCACCATCCCGGTGGTGATCCGCACCACCGAGAACATGCTGCAGCTGGTGCCGCCGGGCCTGCGCGAGGCGGCCTACGCCCTGGGCACCCCGAAGTGGAAGGTGATCCTGTCGATCACGCTGCGCGCCGCGCGCGCCGGCGTCGTGACGGGCATCCTGCTGGCCGTGGCCCGCATCGCCGGCGAGACGGCGCCGCTGCTGTTCACCGCGCTGAGCAACCAGTTCTGGACCAGCAACCTGACGCAGCCGATGGCGAGCCTGCCCGTCACGATCTTCAAGTTCGCGATGAGCCCCTACGAGAACTGGCAGAAGCTGGCCTGGGCCGGCGTCTTCCTCATCACCATCGCGGTGCTCGCGCTGAACATCCTGGCGCGCGTGCTGACCCGCAACAAGAACTGAACGACACCACACATCATGGTTGCCACCGCTGTCGCCGAGTCCCCGCGCGCCAAGATCGCCGTCAAGGACCTGAACTTCTACTACGGCAAGTTCCACGCCCTCAAGGGCATCAACCTCGAGATCCCCGAGAACAAGGTCACGGCCTTCATCGGCCCCTCGGGCTGCGGCAAGTCGACGCTGCTGCGCACCTTCAACCGCATGTTCGAGCTGTACCCGGAGCAGCGCGCCGAGGGCACCATCGCGCTGGACGGCGAGAACCTCCTGACCTCCAAGCAGGACGTGGCGCTGATCCGCGCCAAGGTCGGCATGGTGTTCCAGAAGCCCACGCCCTTCCCGATGTCGATCTACGACAACATCGCCTTCGGCGTGAAGCTGTTCGAGAACCTCTCGGCCTCCGAGATGGACGACCGCGTGGAATGGGCACTGAAGAAGGCGGCCCTGTGGACCGAGGTGCGCGACAAGCTGCAGCAGAGCGGCTCCGGCCTCTCGGGCGGGCAGCAGCAGCGCCTGTGCATCGCGCGCGGCATCGCCATCAAGCCCGAGGTGCTGCTGCTGGACGAGCCCTGCTCGGCGCTGGACCCGATCTCCACCGCCAAGATCGAGGAGCTGATCGCCGAGCTGAAGAACGAGTACACCGTCGTCATCGTGACGCACAACATGCAGCAGGCCGCGCGCTGCAGCGACTACACGGCCTACATGTACCTGGGCGACCTGATCGAGTTTGGCGAGACGGAGCAGATGTTCTTCAAGCCGCGCCGCAAGGAAACCGAGGACTACATCACGGGCCGGTTCGGCTGACCCGAAGGAGAGAAGCGATGTCCGACAAGCACCTGTCCACCCAGTTCGACAGCGAACTCAACACGGTCTCCTCGCGCGTGATGGAGCTGGGCGGCATGGCCGAGGCGCAGATCCGCCTGGCCATCCACGCCCTGCTGCACTACGACGGCGAGAGCGCGCAGCGCGTGATGGACACCGAGGCGCGCGTCAACGCGATGGAGATCGAGATCGACCGCGAGCTCTCGTCCATCATCGCGCGCCGCCAGCCGACGGCGCGCGACCTGCGCCTGCTGATCGCGATCTCCAAGACCACCGCCAACCTGGAGCGCGTGGGCGACGAGGCCAACAAGATCGCGCGCCTGGTCAAATCGGTGATCGACAGCGGCACCGTGCGCTCGCTGCCCGCCTCGGAGCTGCGCATCGCGGCCGACCTGGCCTCGGGCCTGCTGCGCAAGGCGCTGGACGCCTTCGCCCGGCTGGACACGGCCGCCGCGGTGTCGATCCTCAAGGACGACGACCTGATCGACCAGGAGTTCGACGGCTTCGTGCGCAAGCTGGTCACCTACATGATGGAGGACCCGCGCACCATCTCCGCCGGGCTGGACCTGCTGTTCGTCGCCAAGGCCATCGAGCGCATCGGCGACCACGCGAAGAACATCGCAGAGTTCATCATCTACGTCGTCAAGGGCGCGGATGTGCGGCACACTTCGATGCAGGAAATCGAGTCGGCCCTCCAGTAAATGAAAAAACCGAGAGTCCTGATCGTCGAGGACGAGTCCTCCATCGCCGAGCTGCTGGCCGTCAACCTGCGGCACAACGGCTTCGATCCGATCTGGGCCGAGGATGGCGTGAGCGCGCAGCGCGAGATCGATGCCGTGCTGCCGGACCTGATCCTGCTGGACTGGATGCTGCCGGGCCAGAGCGGCCTGCAGCTGGCGCGCCAGTGGCGCAAGGACGCCCGCACCAAGGCCGTGCCCATCCTCATGCTCACCGCCCGCGGCGACGAGCCCGACAAGGTGGCGGGCCTGGACGCCGGCGCCGACGACTACATCACCAAGCCCTTCTCCACGCAGGAGATGCTGGCGCGCATCCGCGCCGTGCTGCGCCGCCGCGCGCCCGAGGTGGCCAGCGAGCGCGTCGAGGTGGGCGAGCTGGCGCTGGACACCGCCACCCACCGCGTCACCTGGCAGGGCGCGCCGCTGAAGATGGGCCCGACCGAGTTCAAGCTGCTGGCCTACCTGATGCAGAACGCCGAGCGCGTGCACAGCCGCTCGCAGCTGCTCGACAAGGTCTGGGGCGACCACGTCTTCATTGAGGAGCGCACGGTGGACGTGCACGTCAAGCGCCTGCGCGAGTCGCTCGGCGCGGCGGCCACGATGGTCGAGACGGTGCGCGGCGCCGGCTACCGGTTCACGGCGCAGGCCACGGTCTGATGCCGACGCGGTCTGCCCCGGCGGGCTGCACGGGCCGGGGCCGGGCCGGATAATCGCGCGCCATGCCGCTTCGAATCGCGACCTTCCTCATCGCCGTGACTGCGGGCGGTGCGGGCGCCACGGCCCTGGTCGGCTGGCGCCATGCGGGCTGGGGCGGCGTGGCGGGCGCGCTGGTCTGGCTGGCCCTGGACGGATGGCAGGCGGCGCGCCTGCTGCGGGCCCTGCGGGCCGAAGGCGCGCCCATGCCGGCGCGCGGCCTCGGGCTCTGGGGCGAGCTGGCCGAGCGCATGCGCAAGCAGCTGCGCCTGCGCGAGCAGCAGACGCGCCAGGCGGAGGACCGGCTCAGCGAGTTCCTCGAGGCGATCCAGGCCTCGCCCAACGGCGTGGTGCTGATCGACGAGCAGGGCCGCATCGAGTGGTGCAACCAGACGGCCGCCGTCCAGCTCGGCATCGACGCCGAACGCGACCTGCAGCAGCACCTGAGCAACCTGGTGCGCGATCCGGTGTTCGTGGCCTACCTGGCCTCCTGGAACTACAGCCGCGACGTGGTCATCGACGCGCCCTCGGCGCAGCGCGGCACGCACGGCCACCCGATGCGCCTGTCGGTGCAGGTGCACCCCTACGCCGGCAGCCGGCGCATGCTGCTCACGCGCGACATCACCGCGCTGGAGCAGGCCGAGGCGATGCGGCGCGATTTCGTGGCCAACGTCTCGCACGAGATCCGCACGCCGCTGACGGTGCTGACCGGCTTCGTCGAGACGCTGCAGAACCTGCCGCTGGACGCCGACGAGCGCGCCCGCTACCTGGGCCTGATGGGCCAGCAGGCGCAGCGCATGGGCACCCTGGTGCACGACCTGCTGACCCTCTCGCGGCTGGAGGGCAGCGCCGCGCCCGCGACCAACCAGTGGACGCGCGCCAAGGCGCTGTTCGCCCACTGCGAGGACGAGGCGCGCGGCCTGTCGGGCCGGCTGTCGGCGAAGGGGCACCGGCTGTCCTTCACCTTCGAGAACGACTCCGAGCTGGCCGGCAACGCCACCGAGCTGCAGAGCGCGATGTCGAACCTGGTGAGCAACGCGGTGCGCTACACGCCGCCCGGCGGCGAGGTGGCGGTGAGCTGGCGCGTGCTGCCCGACGGGCGCGGGGAATTCGCGGTGCGCGACACCGGCCCGGGCATCGCGGCGGAGCACATCCCGCGGCTGACCGAGCGCTTCTACCGCGTCGACCGCAGCCGCTCGCGCGAGACGGGCGGCACCGGGCTCGGCCTGGCGATCGTCAAGCACATCGCCCAGCGGCACGGGGCGCAGCTGCGCATCGAGAGCACGCTGGGGCGGGGGTCGCGCTTCGTGCTGCAGTTTCCCGCGGCGCGGGTGCGCGAGGCGCGCGCCGCGCTGGCCGGCGCGGCGCTGCACGGGGTGCCCTGAGGCCCGGCCTCAGCGGCTGCGCGGTCCGGCGGCGCCGAGGGCGAGGCCCGCGGCGGCCTGGGTGCGGGCCAGCAGCAGCAGGAACAGCAGGGCCGTCAGGGCCAGCGCCGCCGCGCTCATGATCCAGAACGCCAGCGGCGACGCCATGGCAGGCCAGGGCCCCAGGCCGCGATAGGCCAGCAGGTAGCTGCCGCCCAGCCCGACGCCCCACAGCAGCGTGCAGTAGATCGCCAGCGGCAGCACCGTCACCCGGTAGCAGCGCAGCACGAAGATGCACAGCGTCTGCACCGCGTCGGCCAGGTGGTAGCAGGCGGTGGCCACCAGCAGCGTGGCGGCCAGGCCGGCCACGGCCGCGTCCGACGAGTAGAGCCCGGCCAGGGTGCCGCGGGCCAGCGCCATGGCGGCGGCGCAGGCCAGCGCGCCGGCCAGCGCCAGCTCGAAACCCTGGCGGCAGGCGCGGCGCGCGCGGGCCGGCTCGCCGGCGCCCAGCCAGTGGCTGACCCGGGCGCTGGTGGCCAGGCCCAGCGACAGCGGCACCATGTAGGCCACGGCCGTGAGGTTCGACGCGATCTGGTGCGCCGCCGCGGCGGCCGTGCCCAGGCGCGCGATGAACAGCGCCATCAGGGTGAAGGAGGTCACCTCCACCAGCACCGACAGGCCGCCCGGCACGCCCAGCCGCGCGAACTGGCGCAGCTGGCGCCCGTCGGGCGGCTCCATGCGCTGCCACAGGCGCAGCTCGCGGTAGAGCGGCTGGGTGCGCATCAGCCACACGGCCAGGGCCAGCATCAGCCAGTTGACTGCCACCGTGGCCAGGCCGCAGCCCACCAGGCCCAGCGCCGGCAGGCCGAGGCCGCCGAAGGTCCACCAGATCGACAGCGGCAGCTTGACCGCCAGCGCGCCGATCTGCAGCCAGGTGACCAGCCGCGGATGCCCGAGGCTCTGGTTGAGCGTGCTGTAGAGCCGGAACAGCAGGGCCGGCAGCAGCGCCAGGGCCAGCACCGCCAGGTAGCGCGTCACCTCGCCCTGCATGGCGGGCGGCACGTCGGTCCAGCGCAGCAGGGGGTCGGGGTGCAGCAGCGCCGCCAGGCCCAGCACCACCGCGATGCCCGCCACGTACAGCGACTGGCGCACCGAGCGGCCGACGTCGGCGCGCCGCCCGGCGCCGTTGAGCTCGGCCCAGACCGGCAGCAGGGCCTGCAGCGCGCCCATCAGCGACACGAACACGCTGATGAAGATGGCCGAGCCGACCGACAGCGCGGCCAGCGCGTCCTGGGCGAAGCGGCCGGCCACCACCGTGTCGGTGACGCCGAAGGCCATCACCGCCAGCTGGCCCACCAGCACGGTGCCGGCGTGGCGGGCGATGGTGCCGCGGTCGCCGGGGGTGGCCGCCTGGGTCATGGCGCCGCCGTCACGTGCTCGAACAGCAGCAGGTCGTCGCTGGCGCTGGTGGGCCGGCGCAGGGTGCCGGCGAAGCGCCACTGGTCCAGGCTCACGATGAGGTGCAGCGTGGGCAGGGCATCGGGGCTGGCGAGCAGCCAGGCGCAGGTCGAGTGGGAGTTGACCGGCTGCAGCGTGAAGTGGCCGTGGTGGCGCAGTGCCGCGATGTGCGCGCGGCTCAGGCCCAGCTCGGCGATGCAGGCGGGCTGGCCGACGCGCGCGGCGATGGCGCTGACCTGCGGCGCATAGCTGCGCGCGTAGTCCAGCAGCGGCAGCCACAGCGTCATCAGCAGCAGCCAGCACAGCGCGGCGCCGCCGGCGGGCATCACCAGCGTCTTCCACAGCGCGGCGCGGTGGCGGCCGGTGCGCCAGCGCACCAGGGCGATCCAGGCGACGGTGCCGGCCAGCGCGAAGAGGAAGGCCAGGCCCGAGAACTCGGGCGTGAAGCCCGGCGCCAGCTTCGCCACGTTGGCCGCCGGCTTGGCCGGCACGCCGGTGTGCAGCGAGATCCAGTACACCCAGATGAACAGCGCGCAGCCCGAGAAGAAGAGCAGGGTGAACCAGTCGATCAGGGCCGACACGCTGCGCCGGAAGGTGGGCAGCGCGAAGGCGGCCAGCGTGGCCAGCACCGGCAGGCCGAGCAGCAGGGAGCGGTCGGACGACTCGGTGAACAGGGTGGTGAACAGCACCACCAGCGTCAGCCACAGAGGCACCGCCACGTGCCGGGCGGTGAGCTGCAGGCGCCAGCGCCAGAGCGTCCACAGCGCCAGCGGCCAGGCCGGCCAGGTGAACCAGACCAGCAGCTTGAGCAGGCTGCGCCACTCGGCCAGCGGCGAGCCGCCGGGGTGCGAACCGGGCCAGGCCAGCCGCCAGTGGATCTGGTGCAGCGCCACCGCCACCGCGAGTGCCGCCAGCAGCCAGAATGCCATCGCGGCGATGGCCAGGGCGGAATAGCCCGGCGCCGGCTCGTCGCCGGCGGCGGCTTCGCGGCGGCGCTGGCGCTGCTCGCGCAGGGCCAGCGCCAGCAGCCCGGCGCCGGCCACCAGGCCCAGCGCCGGGGCGCCGCTCAGCGCCAGGCCCAGGCTGCCGGCGCCGAAGGCGAGGGTCGGTGCGGCGCGGCGGTAGGGCAGGGCCGCGGCGCCGTAGAACAGGCAGCTGCAGAAGAACAGCTGGGCCAGCGCGGGGGTCGTCTCGTGGCCGAGCTGGGCCAGGCCGAGGCAGGCGATCAGGGCCAGCAGGCCGCCATCGGCGATGGCGCGCGCGTAGTCCGTCGGGCGCGCCTCGCCGCCGAAGGCGAAGGCCACCGGCTGCGCGCGCGGGGTGCGGGCCAGGTAGTACACCGCGTACCAGGTGGCCGTGAAGGTGCCCCACAGCATGAGGGCGAACACCACGCGCACCGCCAGGTCCGGCCGCAGCCAGGGCATCGCCTGGATGGCCCAGGCGCCCAGCCAGTAGGGCAGCAGCGCGGGGATCTCGGGCCGCAGGCCGAGCAGGTGGGGATCGAACCAGCGGGCCAGGCCGGCACCGCCCTCGGCCAGGGCCGCCATGTAGCCGAAGGCGGCCACGTCGGCGCTCTTCCACGGCCCGCGGCCGACCAGGCCCGGCAGCAGGTAGGCTGCGCACAGCAGCAGCAGCGCCACGCGCGGCAGGCGGCGCACGGCGCTCTGGGCGACGATGGCGGGCGTGGGCTGGTTCAAGGGATCAGGCGGGCCGGAAACGAAAAGGGCAGCGCGGTCTCCCGGGCTGCCCTTGCACCGACAGGCGGCGTGTCGTCAGTCGCTTTACTTGGACAGCGCGGTCTTGCCGAAGCGGTTGCGGAACTTCTCCACGCGGCCGCCCATGTTGTCCACCGACTTCTGCGTGCCGGTGTAGAAGGGGTGCGACTCGCTGGAGGTGTCCAGCTTGTACAGGGGGTATTCCTTGCCTTCGAAGGTGTCGGTTTCCTTCGTGTTCACGCACGAACGGGTGACGAACTTGAAGCCGTTGGACAGGTCGACGAAGAGGACTTCGCGGTAGTCGGGATGGATGCCTTCTTTGGCCATGATGGGGTTCCTTGTGATCGATGCGAGAGCCACGCGGCGCCTAGCGGGCAGGGTGCTCGCGGCGGGCGCACTTTTCGCGGGAAGCCTTCGATTATCGCATACTGGGGCTGTCATGAGTCAAATCGAACCCGCAGGGGAAACGCCGCGGCCGATCGGGGTGGGCCTCGTCGGCTACGGCTTCGCCGGCCAGACCTTCCATGCGCCGGTGCTGGCGGCCGTGCCGGGCCTCCGGCTGGCGGCCGTGGCCAGCTCGCAGCCCGACACGGTGCGCCGCGACTGGCCGCAGGCCGCGGTGGTGCCCGACGTGCACGCGCTGGTGGCGCGGGAGGACGTCGACCTGGTCGTCGTCGCCACGCCCAACGCCCAGCACCACCCGGTGGCCCGGACGGCCCTGCTGGCCGGCCGGCACGTGGTGGTCGACAAGCCCTTCACCCTCGACGCGGCGCAGGCGCGCGACCTCGCGGCGATGGCCACGCACCTCGGGCGCGTGCTGTCGGTCTACCAGAACCGGCGCTTCGATGCCGACTTCCTGACGCTCAGGCAGGTGCTGGCGCGTGGCGACGTGGGCCGCCCCGTCTACTTCGAGTCGCACTTCGACCGCTTCCGCCCCGGGGTACGCGAGCGCTGGCGCGAGCAGGACGTGCCCGGAGCCGGCCTGTGGGTGGACCTCGGCGCCCACCTGCTGGACCAGGCGCTGCTGCTCTTCGGCCGGCCCGACACGCTGCAACTGGACACCGCGCGGCTGCGCGACGGCGCGCAGGTCGAGGACCATTTCCATGCGCTGCTGCGCTACGAGTCCGGCGCGCCGGCGCCGCTGCGGGTGGTTTTGCACGCGACGACGCTGGCGGCGCATCCGGCGCCGCGCTACCTGCTGCACGGCACCGGCGGCAGCTACGTGAAGCACGGCGTCGACCCGCAGGAAGACGCGCTGCGCGCCGGCGGCCGGCCGGGCGGCGAGGGCTGGGGCCTGGACCCGGCGGATGGCGAGCTCTCGCTGCCGCAGGGCGACGGCGGCGTGCGCGTCGAGCGGGTGCCCACCCTGCGCGGCGACTACACGCGCTACTACGCCGCCGTGCGCGACGCGATCCTCGGCCGCGGCCCCGCGCCCGTCACGCCGAACCAGGCCGTGGAACTGATGGAGCTGCTGGACCTGGGACGCCGCAGTGCGCGCGAAGGCAGGGTTCTGTCGCTTCGCTGAAGAGGGGCTTGAAGAAGCGATCAGCTTCCGTCGCGAGCGGGCCGAGGGTGCGTCGAGCACCGCGGCCGTACTCCCGTACGGCGAGGAGCGCAGGCGCAAGATCGGCCCGCGCAGCAGGAAGATGACGCTTCTTCAGCCGCCGCGGCGCATCATGTCGAAAAACTCGACGTTGGTCTTGGTGGCCTTCATGCTCTTGAGCACCATTTCCATCGCCTCGATCTCGTCCATGTTGTACATGAACTGGCGCAGGATGCGGGTCTTCTGCAGCACCTCGGGCGCCAGCAGCAGCTCCTCGCGGCGGGTGCCGCTGCGGTTGAGCTGGATCGAGGGGAACACGCGCTTCTCGTAGAGGCGCCGGTCGAGGTGGATTTCGCTGTTGCCGGTGCCCTTGAACTCCTCGAAGATCACCTCGTCCATGCGGCTGCCGGTGTCGATCAGCGCGGTGGCGATGATGGTCAGCGAGCCGCCTTCCTCGACGTTGCGGGCCGCGCCCAGGAAGCGCTTGGGCCGGTGCAGGGCGTTGGCGTCGACGCCGCCGGTGAGCACCTTGCCGGAGGAGGGCACCACGTTGTTGTAGGCGCGGGCCAGGCGGGTGATCGAGTCGAGCATGATCACCACGTCCTTCTTCAGCTCGACCAGGCGCTTGGCGCGCTCGATCACCATTTCGGCCACGTGCACGTGGCGCGCCGCCGGCTCGTCGAAGGTGGAGGCGATCACCTCGCCCTTGATCGAGCGCTGCATCTCCGTCACTTCCTCGGGCCGCTCGTCCACCAGCAGCACCATCAGGTGGGTGTCGGGGTAGTTGGCGCTGATGGCGTGGGCGATGTGCTGCATCATCACCGTCTTGCCGCTCTTGGGCGGCGCCACCAGCAGCGCGCGCTGGCCCTTGCCGATGGGCGCGATGATGTCGATCACGCGGCCGGTGATGTTCTCGTCGCCTTTGAAGTTCTCGCGCTCGAGCTTCATCTGCTCCTTGGGGAACAGCGGCGTGAGGTTCTCGAACATCACCTTGTGCTTGTTCGCCTCGGGCGCGCCGTCGTTGACCTTGTCCAGCTTGGTCAGCGCGAAGTAGCGCTCGCCATCCTTGGGGATGCGCACCTCGCCCTCGATCATGTCGCCGGTGTGCAGGTTGAAGCGGCGCACCTGGCTGGGGCTGATGTAGATGTCGTCGGTGCTGGCGGTGAAGCTGGTGTCGGGGCTGCGCAGGAAGCCGAAGCCGTCGGGCAGGATTTCCAGTACCCCGTCGGCGAACACCTGCTCGCCGGCCTTGGCGCGCTTCTTGATGATCGCGAACATCAGTTCCTGCTTGCGCATGCGGCTGGCGTTCTCGATGTCCAGCGCTTCGGCCTGCTTCAGGAGTTCGGAGACGTGCAGGGCCTTGAGTTCGTTCAGGTGCATGGAATGACCCCGGGTGGGGAATTCGTGGAAGTAGACGGCGGGAGGGGGAGGGGGCTTGCAGCGGGGCGAGATGTGTGCCCCGGAAACCCTGGAACTCGAACCGCGCCCTTGGGTTGGGGCCGGCGATTGGTGAGTGATTATGACACCAAAAAAGACAAGCGGCCGGGGCATGGCGCGCCGGCCGCTCTGAATGGAGGGAAGGCCTGCCGCCTTCCCGTCGCGCGATCAGGCCGCGAGCTGCTGCTCGAGGAAGGCCGTCAGCTGCGCCTTGCTCATCGCGCCCACCTTGGTGGCGGCGAGCTGGCCGTTCTTGAACAGCATCAGCGTCGGGATGCCGCGGATGCCGAACTTGGCGGGGATGTCGCGGTTCTCGTCCACGTTCATCTTGGCGATCTGCAGCTTGCCTTCGTAGGCCGTGGAGACGTCGTCCAGGATGGGCGCGATCATCTTGCACGGACCGCACCACTCGGCCCAGTAGTCGACCAGCACCGGCTTGTCGGACTGGAGAACGTCGGCTTCGAAGGAGGCGTCGGAGATGTGCTTGATCAGTTCGCTGGCCATGTCGGGTTCCTTGGGGCTGGGACGAGACCGCAGAGAGGCGGTCTCGATGGTCCGAATGATTGTGACAGAAACACGTTCTTCAACGCCCCGTCCACGGCTATGGCTGCCATAGGCAGATTCTTGCCTGCCGACGTAGCGACGCAGCGCTTCGCGATGCCGGGCCTTCGCCCGGTTCGGAGGAGGAGAGGAGTGGAAAAGGTGACGAGCCTTACCCCCGGCACTGGCTACACAGTTAGGGCTGCTTGGTTCCCCACCTGACCCGGTTGGCCGCTTCACCATGCGGGGAGGCCCGTCGAGGTGCATTCTAGCCGGCGGGGCAAGCAGCTTCGCCGCGCATGGGGACAAGTCCGGCCTTCGGCCCGGCTTTTAGAATCGCCGCGATGTCCTACCTCGTGCTCGCCCGCAAGTACCGTCCGCGCAACTTCGGCGAGATGGTGGGCCAGGAACACGTCGTCCAGGCCCTGACCAATGCACTGACGCAGCAGCGCCTGCACCACGCCTACCTCTTCACCGGCACGCGCGGCGTGGGCAAGACCACGGTCTCGCGCATCCTCGCCAAGTCGCTCAACTGCCAGGGGCCGGACGGCAGCGGCGGCATCACCGCCACGCCCTGCGGCGTGTGCCCCGCCTGCACCGAGATCGACGCCGGCCGCTTCGTCGACTACACCGAGCTGGACGCGGCCTCGAACCGCGGCGTGGACGAGGTGCAGGGCCTGCTGGAGCAGGCGGTCTACAAGCCGGTGCAGGGGCGCTTCAAGGTCTTCATGATCGACGAGGTGCACATGCTCACGAACACCGCGTTCAACGCGATGCTCAAGACGCTGGAGGAGCCGCCGGAGTACCTCAAGTTCGTGCTGGCCACCACCGACCCGCAGAAGGTGCCGGTCACGGTGCTGTCGCGCTGCCTGCAGTTCAACCTGCGGCCGATGGCGCCGGAGACGGTGAATGAGCACCTCGTGCGCGTGCTCGGCACGGAACAGGTGCCGGCCGAGCCCGGTGCGCTGCGCCTGCTGGCACGGGCGGCGCGCGGCTCGATGCGTGATGCGCTCTCGCTCACCGATCAGGCCATCGCCTACGGCAACGGCACCCTGGCCGAGGCCGGCGTGCGCCAGATGCTGGGCAGCGCCGACCGCGGGCACGTGCACCGGCTGGTCGAGGCGCTGGCGCAGGGCGACGGGCGCACCGTGGTCGAGACCGTCGAGGCCATGCGCGGCGCCGGCCTGTCCGCCGCCTCCACGCTCGAGGAGATGACGGCGGTGCTGCAGGGCATGGCGGTGCTGCAGGCGGTGCCTTCGCGGGCCGCGCTCTCCGACCCGGGCGATCCGGATGCGGCGGAACTGGCGCGGCTGGCCCAGGCGATGCCGGCCGACGAGACGCAGCTGCTCTACAGCCTGTGCCTGCACGGCCGGGGCGAGCTCGGCCTGGCGCCCGACGAGTACGCGGCGCTGACCATGGTGCTGCTGCGCCTGCTGGCCTTCAAGCCCGCCGCCGAAGACGGCTCGGCGGAAAAAAAAACTCTGCTGAATCCGGCGCCGCGGCCGGTTGAGCCGCCGCCGCCGGCGGCTGTCGCGCAGCCGGTGCAGCCGCCCGTGGCGGTGCCGGCTGCCGAGGCCCGGCCTGCGCCGGTGCCTCAGCCGGCGCCTGTGGCTGCCCCGGCCGTGCGCATGGCCGGCCAACGCCTGCCCGTCGTGGAGGCGCCGCGCCGGCCGGCCGAACCGCCGCCTTCCGCCGCCGTGGAGCTGCCGACGGACGCGCTGCCCGTGCCGGTGCGCGTGCAGCCGCCGCCCGGCCTGCGGGAAGCGCCGCGCGAGGCGCCCGCGGCGCCCATCGAGCCGAGCGAGGACGGCGACTTCTGGCACGCCACGGTGATGCAGCTCGTCGCCGCCGAGGCCATCACGGCGCTGGCGCGCGAGCTGGCGCTGCAATCGCAGCTCGTCGCGCGCGATGTCGACCAGTGGCTGCTGCGCGTGGAGCGCGAGTCGCTCAACCAGGGCGCCAGCCGCGAGAGGCTGCAAAATGCGCTGGCCGCTGCCGGCCATGCGGTGCGCCTGGCCATCGAGATCGGCAGCGTCGGCGACAGCCCGGCCCGCCGCAACCGCGCCGCGAACGAGCAGCGGCAGAAGGCGGCCGAGGAGGCCATCCAGGCCGATCCCGACGTGCAGTACCTGATGCAGAAGTGGGGCGCGCGCATCGTGCCCGGCTCGCTGCGTCCCGCCTGAAATTTCCGTTTTCCCTCCCAACCCAAGGAACCCGACATGTTCAACAAAGGACAACTGGCCGGCCTGATGAAGCAGGCCCAGGCGATGCAGGACAACCTCAAGAAGGCCCAGGAAGAGCTGGCCACCATCGAGGTGGAGGGCGAGTCCGGCGCCGGCCTGGTCAAGGTGGTGATGACCTGCAAGCACGACGTCAAGCGCGTCACCATCGACCCCAGCCTGCTGGCCGACGACAAGGACATGCTGGAGGACCTGGTGGCCGCCGCCTTCAACGCCGCCGTGCGCAAGGCCGAAGAGACCAGCGAGCAGAAGATGGGCAAGATCGCCGCCGGCATGCCGGGCCTGCCCGCGGGGATGAAGCTCCCGTTCTGAGCATGCGCTCCCCCAGGCCCGCCCGGCCGGGCGGCTGAACCATGTCCGACGCCCACTCGCTCGATGCGCTGGTCGACGCCCTGCGGCGCCTGCCGGGGGTGGGCGTGCGCTCGGCCTCGCGCATGGCTTTTCACCTGCTGCAGCACGACCGCGAGGGGGCGCAGCTGCTGGCCCGCGCGCTCGGCGAGGCGACGTCGAGCGTGCGCCACTGCGACCGCTGCAACACCTTCACCGAGGCCGACATCTGCAGCGTGTGCCGCGATCCGCGCCGCGACGCGACGCAGCTCGCGGTGGTCGAGACGCCGGCCGACCAGGCCGCGCTGGAGCGCACCGGCGCCTTCCGCGGCTACTACTTCGTGCTGATGGGCCGGCTGAGCCCGCTGGACGGCATCGGGCCGCGCGACATCGGCCTGGGGCGCCTGATGGAGCGCGCGACCGATGGCCAGGTGCGCGAAGTGATCCTCGCCACCAACTTCACCGCCGAGGGCGAGGCTACGGCGCACGTCATCGGCGAGGCGCTGCGCGCGCGCGGCCTCACCGTCACCCGGCTGGCGCGCGGCGTGCCGGCGGGCAGCGAACTCGAGTACGTCGACCTCGGCACGATCGCGCACGCGCTGGTGGACCGGCGCTGAGCGGCAGGAGCCCAAACCCATGGATTTCCGACACCTCACCCTGGCCTACTGGTGCGTGCTGATCGCCGCCGCGCTGCCCTACGCGTGCGCGTGGATCGCCAAGGCCGGCGCCTTCGGCCCGAAGGACAACGTGGCGCCGCGCGAATGGGCGGCGCGCCAGAGCGGCTGGCGCGCCCGTGCCAACGCGGCGCAGGCCAACAGCTTCGAGGGGCTGCCGCTGTTCATCGGCGCCGTCGTCGCCGCCCACCAGTTCGGCGCGGCGCAGGGGCGGCTCGATGCGCTGGCGCTGGCCTACGTGCTGCTGCGGGTGGTCTACATCTCGCTGTACCTGCGCGGCAGGAGCGCGCTGCGCAGCCTGGTGTGGGCGCTGGGCATGCTGGTCAGCATCGCCATCTTCTTCGTCGCGCGCTGAGCCGCCGCCCGGGCGGTGAGCGCTTTGGCTTACCGTGGAAACCCGGTGTGGGGATGGTCCCGATGTTCCGCCCTGGGGCGCCGCCTAAGCTCGTGAGCGTCCAACGAAAGACCCATTGCGCCCTATGCTCACACGCCGTTCCTTCACCTCGGTGGCCGCCGCCTCGGCGGCGCTCGTCGCTGCCCCTGCGCTGCGGGCGCAGGCCAGGCTCGAGAAGACCAAGGTCTCCATCGCCGTCGGCGGCAAGGCGGCGTTCTACTACCTGCCGCTGACCATCACCGAGCAGCTAGGCTACTTCAAGGCCGAAGGGCTGGACGTGGACATCTCCGACTTCGCCGGCGGCTCGCGCGCGCTGCAGGCGGTGGTCGGCGGCTCCGCCGACGTGTGCTCGGGCGCCTTCGAGCACACCATCAACCTGCAGGCCAAGAACCAGTTCTTCCAGTCCTTCGTCTTGCAGGGGCGCGCGCCGCAGATCGCGGTCGGCGTGTCGACCAAGAACATGCCGGCCTACCATTCCGTCGCCGACCTGCGCGGCAGGAAGATCGGCGTGTCGGCCCCCGGCTCGTCGACCAACATGGTGGCCAACCTGGTGCTCTCGCGCGGCGGGCTGAAGGCGGCCGACGTGAGCTACGTGGGCGTGGGCGTGGCCGCCGGCGCACTCACGGCGCTGCGCTCCGGGCAGATCGACGCCATCAGCAACACCGACCCGGTGATGACCATGCTGGAGCAGAAGGGCGACGTGAAGATCATCAGCGACACGCGCACGCTCAAGGGCACGCAGGAGGTCTTCGGCGGCCCCATGCCCGCGGCCTGCCTGTACGCGCCGATGGACTTCGTGAGCAAGCATCCCAACACCTGCCAGGCGCTGGCCAACGCCATCGTGCGGGCGCTCAAGTGGCTGCAGACGGCCGGCCCGGGCGACATCATCAAGACCGTGCCGGAGGCCTACCTGCTGGGCGACCGGGCGCTGTACCTCGCCTCGTTCGACAAGGTGCGCGAATCCATCTCCACCGACGGCATCGTGCCGGAGGCCGGGCCGAAGACGGCGCTGACGGCCATCACCAGCTTCGACACCAGCGTCAAGGCCGACCGCATCGATCTCGACAAGATCTACACCAACGAGTTCGCGCGCCGCGCGAAGGAGCGTTTCAAGGCATAAGGCCGGCATCGCCGCCGCCTTCCGCGACACCGCCCGGCCCCCGTGCCGGGCGTCTTCTTTTTCCCGACCGCCGCCCGCCATGGCCGACCATGCCCTCGAACTGATCGACATCACCTGCACCTTCCGGGCGCGGGACGACGCCCGCGAGCGCTACACCGCGGTGGCCGACACCACCCTGCGCGTGGCGGCGGGCGAGTTCGTCTCCGTGGTCGGCCCCACGGGCTGCGGCAAGTCCACGCTGCTGAACGTGGCGGCCGGGCTGCTGGCGCCCTCGGCCGGCAGCGTGCGTGTGTTCGGCCAGCCGCTGGCCGGCATCAACGCCCGCGCCGGCTACATGTTCCAGGCCGAGGCGCTGATGCCCTGGCGCAGCGCGCAGGCCAACGTGATGGTCGGCCTGCAGTACCGCGGCGTGCCCGAGGCCGAGGCCCGCGCCCAGGCCGACCAGTGGCTGGCGCGCGTGGGCCTGGCCGGCTTCGGCGACCGCTACCCGCACCAGCTTTCCGGCGGCATGCGCAAGCGCACCGCGCTGGCGCAGACGCTGGCGCTGGACCCGGACATCATCCTGATGGATGAGCCCTTCAGTGCGCTGGACGTGCAGACGCGGCAGCTGATGGAGAACGAGGTGCTGGACCTGTGGGCCGCCAAGCGCAAAGCTGTGCTGTTCATCACGCACGACCTCGACGAGGCGATCGCCATGAGCGACCGCGTGGTGGTGCTGTCGGCCGGGCCGGCCACGCACCCGATCGGCGAATTCGTCATCGACCTGCCGCGCCCGCGCGACGTGGCCGAGGTGCGCATGCACCCGCGCTTCGTCGAGCTGCACACCCGGATCTGGGACGTGCTGCGCGAGGAGGTGCTCAAGGGCTACGCGCAGCAACTGCAGAAGGCGGCATGACCATGAAGCTCGGGCCGAACGAACGCAATGCGCGCCTGTGGCAACTGGTGCTGCTGGTCGTGCTGCTGGTGGCGTGGCATGCCGTCTCGCGCGACGAGAAGGTCGCCTTCTTCCTGGCCGAGCCGATCAAGGTGGCCGGGCGCATCTGGAGCTGGTTCCTGCCCGTCGACGTGGCGCCCAACGCGCTCTTCCCGGACGGGCTGCCGGGCAACGCCGACATCTACCAGCACCTGGGCGTGACGCTGCTGGAGACGGTGCTGGCCTTCGCCATCGGCACGGTGCTGGGCCTGGCCTGCGGCCTGTGGCTGGCGCTGGCGCCCACGGCCAGCCTGATCCTGGACCCGTACATCAAGGCCGCCAACTCGATGCCGCGCGTGATCCTGGCGCCGATCTTCGCGCTGTGGTTCGGCCTGGGCATCTGGAGCAAGGTGGCGCTGGCGGTGACGCTGGTGTTCTTCATCGTGTTCTTCAACGTCTACCAGGGCGTGCGCGAGGTCAGCCCCGTGGTGCTGGCCAACGCGCGCATGCTGGGCGCCAACCAGCGGCAGCTGCTGCGCACGGTGTACCTGCCGAGCGCGACGAGCTGGGTCTTCTCCAGCCTGCACACCTCGGTGGGGCTGGCCTTCGTCGGCGCGGTGGTGGGCGAGTACCTCGGCTCGGCGCGCGGCGTCGGCTACCTGATCCTGCAGGCCGAGGGCACCTTCGACGTCAACACCGTGTTCGCCGGCATCGCGGTGCTGACGGCCTTCGCGCTGGTGCTCGACGGGATCGTCGGCGCGATCGAGCGGCGCCTCATGAAGTGGCAGCCGAAGAGCGGCGAGACCGAGAAGCTGTGATCAGCCGGAGAAGCCGCCCTGGTCGAGGAAGGCCTGTTCCTCGGCGGTCGTCGTGCGGCCCAGCATCGCGTTGCGGTGCGGGAAGCGGCCGAAGCGGCGGATGATGTCCCAGTGCCCGCGCGCGTGCTCGGCCGATTCGGCGTCGAGCGCGCCGTGCAGCGCCAGCGAGCGCTCCTGGTCGGCCATCGATTCCGAGTGCGTGAAAGGCAGGTAGCAGAACAGGCGCAGCGCCGGCTCGATCTGCGCGTCGAAGCCGTGTTCGAGCAGGCGCGCCGCGGCCTGCCGCGCCAGCGGGTCGGTGGCGTACATGTGGCCGGTGCCGCGGAAGGCGTTGCGCGGGTACTGGTCGAGCAGCAGCACCAGGGCGAGGGCGCTTTCCGCGGTGTCGTCGGCCCAGGCGTCCAGCTCGCGCCGCGCGGCGGCGAAGTGCGCGTCGTTGAAGCGCTCGCGAAAGCGCGTGTCGAAGGCCTCGTTCTTGCGGAACCACGCCTGCGGGCCGGCCTCGCGCCAGAAGCGCAGCACCTCGCGCCACGCATGGTGAGGCGGGCGGGTGTCCATCAGCGGGCCTTCGGCTCCACGTTGCCGAGGATCAGCGCGCGCCCGGCGAAGAGGCCGCCGGTGGCCTCCACGTCGAAGCGCTCGGCATCGCGGCGGCGCACCTCGGCGATCACCTCGTCGGCCTCGGTGTCGGTGGCGCCGACGGCGATCACCGCCTCGCGGCTGAAGCGCATGGCGGACTCGAAGGTTTCGCGGATCTGGAAATCCGCGCCGGCCTCGAGCAGGTCGTGCGCGTGCTGGCGGTCGAAGGCGCGCACCAGCACCTTGGCGTGCGGGAATTCCGCCTTCACCAGCTCGGCGATGCGCGTCGCGGCGGCCTTGTCGTCGATGCACACCAGGACGGCCCGCGCGGTGTGCGCGCCGGCGGCGTGCAGCACGTCGGCGCGGCTGCCGTCGCCGTAGTAGACCTTGAAGCCGAAGTCGGCTGCGGAGCGGATCATCTCGGTGTCGTTGTCGATGATGCTGATGCTGGCCCCACGCGCCAGGACGCCCTGGCTGGCGACCTGGCCGAAGCGGCCGAAGCCGATGATCAGCACGTTGCCGGCGAGGTCGTGCGCCTCCTCGACGCCGTCCATGGACACGACCGGCCGGGCCAGCCGCTTGTGCGCCAGCACCACCAGCGGGGTGAACGCCATCGACAACACCACGATGGCCGTCATGTTGGCATTGACCACCGGATCGATCACCCGCGCCGCCAGGGCCGCGCCGAACAGCACGAAGGCGAACTCGCCGCCCTGCGCCATCAGCACCGCGCGGTCCAGCGCGTCGGCATGCGAGCTCTTCGCCAGCCGCGCCACGCCATAGATGCACAGGGCCTTGACCACCATCATCGACAGCACGCCGGCCAGGATGAGGGGCCAATTGCGCGCCACCACCGCCAGATCGAGCGACATGCCCACGCCCAGGAAGAACAGCCCCAGCAGCAGGCCGCGGAAGGGCTCGATGTCGGCTTCCAGCTGGTGGCGGAAGGTCGATTCGGACAGCAGCACGCCCGCCAGGAAGGCGCCCATCGCCATCGACAGGCCGCCCAGCTGCATCAGCAGCGCCGCACCCAGCACCACCAGCAGCGCGGCGGCGGTCATGACCTCGCGCGCCTTGGCGTTGGCCAGCACGCGGAAGAGGGGGTTGAGCAGCCAGACGCCGGCCGCCACCAGGGCCGCCAGCGCGCCCACGCCGATGCCGATGCTGGTCCAGCGCGAGGGCTGGGCCGCCGCGTCCACCGCGCCCGGCGGCGCGATGAAGGCCACGATGGCCAGCAGCGGCACGATCAGCAGGTCCTCGAAGAGGAGGATGGCCACGATCTTCTGGCCGCGCGGCTGGGCGATGTCGCCGCGCTCGCCGAGCAGCTGCATGACGATGGCGGTGGAGGTGAGCACGAAGCCCATCGCGCTGACGAAGGACACCGGCAGCGGGAAGCCGAAGGCCACGCCCACGCCGGTGAGCAGCAGGCCGCACACCACCACCTGCAGGCTGCCCAGGCCGAAGATCGCGCGCCGCAGGTTCCACAGGTGCGAGGGCCGCATCTCCAGCCCGATGACGAAGAGGAACATCACGACCCCGAGCTCGGCCGTGTGCAGGATGGCCTGCGGCTCGCTGAACAGCCCCAGCCCGAAGGGCCCGATGGCCAGCCCCGCCGCCAGGTAGCCGAGCACCGAGCCCAGCCCGAGCCGCTTGAACAGGGGCACGGCCACCACCGCCGCCCCGAGGAGGGTGACGACCTTGACCAGGTCGCCTGCACTGCCTTCTGCTGCCATGTCCTGCGGTCCTCCCCCAGGGTGGTGGATCGACGGCGCCGCGAGCCGCGGGCGCCGGCCTGCCTCAGCGCTTCTTCTTGCTCGGCGTGCCGCCGCGGGGCTGGCGTGCCGGCTGCTTGCTGGCGGCCGCGCGCGCCGGCGCGGCCGCCGACGGCTTGGCCACGCCGCCGCCGCGCTTGCCGGTGACGACGGCATGCTTGCCGCCGGCACGCGCGGCGCGCGCGCCGCTGCCCACGCGCGCCGCGCTGGCCGCGCGCACCGGCAGGTAGACCACCACCTGGTAGCCGCTCTTGAAGGCATGGCCGGTGCCGACGTCGTTCCACTGCGCCACGCTCGCGGGGCTCAGGCGGTAGCGGCGGGCGATGCTGGCGACGGTGTCGCGCCGGCCGGCCTTGACGGTGGTTCGGCGCGTGACGATCTCGGGCTCGAAGCTCAGGTGGCCGGTCTCGGCCACGACGGCGGCCACGTCCTCCTGCACGCGCGCGTTGCGCGGCACGATGAGGGTCGAGCCGGTCTTGATCAGCATGCGCGGCGGGATGTTGTTCATCGCGCGCAGGTCGGCTTCGCTCATGCCGGTGCGCTGCGCGGCGTCGGCCACCGTCATCGTGCCGGGCACCGTCCAGGCCGTCCAGCTCGCGTACTGGCCCTGGCTGTAGGCGTCGAAGTTGCGCTGGAAGACGGCCGCGTTGTCCCAGGGCAGCAGGATCTGCGTGTTGCCGCCGGCGGCCAGCAGCACCGGCTTGTGCGCGGCGGGGTTGAGCGCGCGGAAGTCCTCCACCCGCACGTCGGCCAGCTTGGCGGCCAGCGCGACGTCGAGGTCGCGCGTCAGCGTCACGGTCTGGAAGTACGGGTGGTTGGAGATGTAGGGCAGCTCGACGCCGAAGCGCTGCGGGTCGGCCACGATGTTCTTCACGGCCTGCAGCTTGGGCACGTAGTAGCGCGTCTCGTCGGGCATCTTGATGTCGGCGTAGCCCGCCGGCAGGCCCGCCTTCTGGTTGCGCGCGACGGCGCGGCCCACGTTGCCCTCGCCCCAGTTGTAGGCGGCCAGCGCGAGCTGCCAGTCGCCGAACATGCCGTAGAGCTTCTGCAGGTAGTCCAGCGCGGCGCGGGTGGAGGCGACCACGTCGCGGCGGTCGTCGCGGAAGATGTTCTGCTTGAGGTCGAAGTCGGTGCCGGTGGCGGGCATGAACTGCCACATGCCCGCGGCGCGCGCGCTGGAGACGGCCTGCGGGTTGAAGGCGCTCTCGATGTAGGGCAGCAGCGCCAGCTCGGTGGGCATGTTGCGCCGCTCCAGCTCCTCGACGATGTGGAAGATGTACTTGTTGGAGCGGTCGACCATGCGCTGGATGTAGTCGGGCCGCGTGGCATACCACTGCTCGCGGTCGCGCACCAGGTCGCCGTCCAGGTCGGGCATCTTGAAGCCGCGGCGGATGCGGTCCCACATGTCCACCGGCGGCGCCAGCGTGACCACGCTGCGCGTGCTGCCGCCGGCGCGGCCGGCGGTGATCGGCGACAGCGAGCCGTCCGGGTAGACGGCGGGGCCGGCGGAGGAAGAAGAGGAGGAGGGGGAGGAAGAGGAGGGACCGGTGCTGGCGCAGCCTGTGAGGAACAGGGCGCCCGCGAGGAAGGCGGCGAGGAAGAGTCTCATCGGAAGTCGTTTTTCCATTGGCGCAGCGCCGCGAACACGGCCACCTCGTCCGCGTCGGCGGACAGGTGGGCGTGCCGTTGCACGGCGGCGCTGACAGTGGGCTCGCGGCTGCGAAGGAAGGGGTTGATGCGGCGCTCGGTGGCGAGCTGGGCCGGCAGGGTGGGGTGGCCGTGCTCGCGCAGCGATTCGCACCGCGCAGCATAGTCGGCCAGCGCATCGTTGCCGGGCTCGACGGCCCGGGCGAAGCGCAGGTTGGACAGCGTGTACTCGTGGGCGCAGCAGACGCGCGTGGAGCCGGGCAGGGCGCCCAGCGCGTCGAGCGAATGCAGCATCTGCGCCGGCGTGCCCTCGAACAGCCGGCCGCAGCCGCCGGAAAAGAGCGTGTCGCCGCAGAAGAGCAGCGGCGCCTCGTCGCCGGCGGCCGGCAGGTAGTAGGCGATGTGGCCGGCGGTGTGGCCGGGCACGTCGATGACCTGGAAGCGCAGGCCGAGCACCTCCGCCGTGTCGCCCTGCGCCAGGGGGGTGAAGGGCTGCGGGATGCGCTCGTGCGCCGGGCCGTAGATCCGGGCGCCGGTGGCCTCGCGCAGCGCGTCGACGCCGCCGGTGTGATCGGCGTGATGGTGCGTGACTAGAATCGCCGCCAGCCTCAGGTCGGGCCGGGTTGCCAGGGCATCGAACACCGGTTGAGCGTCACCCGGATCGACCACGACCGCGTGCGCCCCGACCTGCAGCATCCAGATGTAGTTGTCGGCAAAAGCGGGCAACGGAACGAGGGTCATGACCGGCCAAATTATAGGTTTGCAGGAGTGGTTCCAGACCCCTGCAGGACGCTACCTGAGCGCGTGGGAAGAGGCGCAGTTCGACGAGGCGGTGGCCGACATCTTCGGCTATCACGCCCTGCAGCTCGGGCTGCCGGACATGCCCGCCTTGCGCGCCAACCGCATGCCGCACCGCTGGCTCGCCGCGCCCGAGGCCGGCTGCCCGCGCTCGACGCTGGTGTGCGACTTCGCGGCGCTGCCCTTTTCCGCCAACAGCCTCGACCTGATGGCGCTGCCGCACTCGCTCGAACTGAGCCCCGACCCGCATGCGACGCTGCGCGAGGTCGAGCGCGTGCTGGTGCCCGAAGGCCGGGTGGCGATCTGCGGCCTGAACCCGGCCAGCCTGTGGGGCCTGCGCCAGCGCCGGGCCCACCTGTACCGCCGGCTGGGCTTCGGCGAGCCGTACCTGCCCACCGAGGGCGAATTCATCGGCTACTGGCGCCTGCGCGACTGGCTGCGGCTGCTCGGCTTCGAGGTCGAGTCCAGCCGCTTCGGCCTGTACCGGCCGGCCACCCACAGCCAGGCCTGGCTGGACCGCTGGCGCTGGTTCGACCGGCTGGGCGAGCGCTGGTGGCCGATCTTCGGCGCGGTGTACTTCATCGTTGCCGTCAAGCGGGTGCGCGGCATGCGCCTGCTGCCGGCCGACTGGCGCCGGCGTAATCCCATCGCCACGGCGCCGGTGCCGCTGGCCGGGCGCATGCACCGCGGCCTGGTCCCCATCGAAGAAGAGAAGAAGCGAAGCAAGCATTGAACGAAGTCATCATCTACACCGACGGCGCCTGCAAGGGCAACCCGGGCCCGGGCGGCTGGGGCGCCTGGCTCAAGTCGGGCAGCAGCGAGAAAGAACTGTTCGGCGGCGAGCTGAACACCACCAACAACCGCATGGAGCTGACGGCCGTGATCGAGGGCCTGGCGGCGCTCAAGCGGCCGTGCAGGGTCGTCCTCTACCTGGACAGCCAGTACGTGCGGCAGGGCATCACCGAGTGGATCCGCGGCTGGAAGGCCAAGGGCTGGATCACCTCGACCAAGCAGCCGGTCAAGAACGTGGAGCTGTGGAAGCGCCTGGACGACCTGGTGGCCAACCACGGGCACCAGATCGAATGGCGCTGGGTCAAGGGGCACTCGGGCGACCCGGGCAACGAGCGCGCCGACGCGCTGGCCAACAAGGGCGTGCTGCACGCGCAGGGGCGGCTGTAGGCGCTCCGCGCTACGGGCCGAGCGCCTGCAGGTCCTGCGGCGTGTTGGCGTTGGCGAAGGCGCCGGCATCGCCGGGTCGGTCGAAGGGCACGGCCACGCCGCCTTCGGACGCGACCCACTGGCCGACCTTGCGGCCGCCCCCGGCGACGAAGCGTGCCAGCGCATCGCGCAGCGTGGCGTGCATCAGGCAGAACACGGGCTGCGGGCGCAGCGCGCCGCCTTCGGGCGCGGCGGCGATGGCGAGCCCGGCGCCCTGCGCCAGTGCGGCCTCGCCCAGCCGCCGGGCCAGGTCGGCCGGAAAGCGGGGCGTGTCGCAGGGCACGGTCAGCAGCCATTCGGTCCGGGCCTGCTCCAGGCCCGCCAGGAAGCCGGCCAGGGGGCCCGGATGCCCGGCGACGGAGTCGGCCCACACCGGCACGCCGAAGGCGGCATAGGCCGCCGCATGGCGGTTGGCGTTGATCGCCAGTGCGCCGACCTGCGGCCGCAGCCGGTCCAGCGCATGCAGGGCCAGCGGGCGGCCCTGCCAGTCCACCAGTCCCTTGTCGACCCCGCCCATGCGCGTGCCCAGGCCGCCGGCCAGCACCAGGCCGGTGATGCGCTCCGGCGCGAGAAAGGGAAGGGGGGAGGGCGCGGCGCTCACCCGCCGATGTAGCTCATCTCGACGCGGCGCGGCGCGGCCTGGCCGGCGTCGGCCGGCTGCTGCGCGCGCAGTTCGGAATAGCGGTCGGTACGGCCCTGCCAGATGCCGGCGAGCGCCGCGGCGAGCTGCTCGTCGCTGGCGCCGCCGCGCAGCAGCGGCTTCAGGTCGTGCCCCTGGCTGGCGAACAGGCACAGGTACAGTCGGCCTTCGGTCGACAGCCGCGCGCGGCTGCAGTCGTGGCAGAAGGCGCGCGTCACGCTGCTGATGGTGCCCACCTCGCCGGCGCCGTCGGCGTAGGCCCAGCGCTGGGCGGTCTCGCCCGGCACCGTGGCGTCCAGCGGGACCAGCGGGAACTCGGCCGCCAGCCGCTGCACCACCTCAGCCGAGGGCACCACCTGGTCCATGCGCCAGCCGTTGGTGGCGCCGACGTCCATGTACTCGATGAAGCGCAGCACCGCGCCGCTGCCCCGGAAGTGGCGCGCCATCGGCAGGATCTGGTCCTCGTTGACGCCGCGCTGCACCACCATGTTGACCTTCACCGGCCCGAGGCCGGCCGCCTGCGCCGCCTCGATGCCGGCGAGCACGTCCGCGACCGGGAAGTCGACATCGTTCATGCGGCGGAAGACGGCATCGTCCAGCCCGTCCAGGCTCACCGTCACCCGGCGCAGCCCGGCGGCGGCCAGCGCCGGCGCCTTGCGCGCCAGCAGCGATCCGTTGGTGGTCAGGGCGATGTCCAGCGGCTCGCCGCCTGGCGTGCGCAATGCGGCCAGCTGGGCGATCAGGGCCTCGATGTTCTTGCGCAGCAGCGGCTCGCCGCCCGTCAGGCGCAGCTTGCGCACGCCGTGCCGGGCGAACACGCCGGCCAGCCGCGCGATCTCCTCGAAGCTCAGCAGCGCGGCGTGCGGCAGGTAGCGGTAGTCCTTGTCGAACACCTCCTTGGGCATGCAGTAGCTGCAGCGGAAGTTGCAGCGGTCGGTCACGCTGATGCGCAGGTCGGTGAGCGGGCGGCCCAGCCGGTCGTGCAGCGCGGCGCCCTCGGGCGGAGGGGCGGCGGCCGGCAACGCGCGCCCCGCGCGGCCGATGCGTTCGACGGGAATGAGGGCTTCGCGGGGGGCGTTCATGGGGGTCGGTCAATGTACCGCAGGGCCCCCGGCCCGCCATGCGGCAGGGGTTCCGGCCAGCCGCGGGACAACCCTGACTGGATCGATGTTGTTGAGAATGACTATCATCCACATGCGCCCGAGTACGCACATGCAGGCATGACGCAAAGGGCTCTTTGGTTCCAAGGAGCTTTGCCATGCATCTGCCCGATCCCCCCGCCGTCTCCCCCGACCCGCAGGCCCCGTCCGAGGCCGGCGAGCGCCTGGCCCGCTGGGAGCAACTGACCCGCCAGGCCCGCGAGGCGCACGGCCGCAGCCGGCTCGAACTGGCCCTGGCCGCCCAGGTGCAGGCCCTGTGGCTGGCCGAGGAACTGTTGGACAGCCCGCTGCTGGCCCGCCGCCCCGACGACTGCCTGGCGGCGCTGGTCGTGTCCCACCACAACCTGGCCGACCTGTACTGCCATCGCGGGCAGGCCGCGCAGGCGATCGACCACCTGTGCCAGGTGCACGGCCTGCTGCTGCGCCTGGGCGGCGACCTGCACGTGCCGGCCGACGTGCGCCAGGCCGCCTGGCGCCACCTGCGCGAGACCCGTGCCGGCCTGCTGGCCTGGCAGCGCGAGCGCGGTCCCGAGCCCGCCATCGAGGCCGCGCTCCATCTGCCCGAACTGGCCCTGCACACCGGCCCGTCCGCCCACCTTCACTGATCCCGCAACCCAAGGAGAACCATGCCCTACACGCTGCCCCCGCTGCCCTATGCCTTCGACGCGCTCGAGCCGCACATCGACGCGCAGACGATGGAGATCCACCACACCAAGCACCACCAGACCTACGTCAACAACCTCAACGCCGCGGTCAAGGACACCCCCCACGACGGCGAGCCGGTGGAGCGCCTGATCGCCGACCTGGAGCGCCTGCCCGAGGGCATCCGCACCGCCGTGCGCAACAACGGCGGCGGCCATGCCAACCACAGCCTGTTCTGGACGGTGATGGCGCCGGCCGGCCAGGGCGGTGGCGGCGCGCCCTCGGGCGAGCTGGCGAAGGCCATCGACGCCGACCTGGGCGGCCTGGACGCCTTCAAGGACGCCTTCACCAAGGCGGCGCTGACGCGCTTCGGCAGCGGCTGGGCCTGGCTGGTGGTCGGTGCCGGCGGCAAGCTGGCGGTGGAGAGCAGCGGCAACCAGGACAGCCCGCTGATGGCCGGCATCGGCTCCGGCGCCACGCCCATCCTGGGCCTGGACGTGTGGGAGCACGCCTACTACCTGAAGTACCAGAACCGGCGCCCGGACTACATCGCTGCGTTCTACAACGTCGTCCACTGGGCCGAGGTGGCCCGGCGCTTCGCCGCCGCGCGCGGCTGAGGCGGCCGCCACTCCCCGGTCCCGATGCCGCCCGAACAGGAGCCCCAGACCATGCACGATAGCACCGCCACCCGCAGCGCCGATGCCGCCCGCGTGCCCCTGAGCCCCCGCGAATGGCTGGGGCTGGCCATCGTGGCCGCCGGCGTCCTCGTGCTGGGGGGCCAGTTCTGGCAGTTCGTCACCGCGCGGCCGGTGGTCTGGAATGCGCTGATGGGCGGCTCGGCGGCCGCGCTGGCCACCGCGCTGGGCACGGTGCCGGTCATGTTCTCGCAGCGCCTGTCGGAGCGCGTGCAGGACACGCTGTTCGGCTTCGGCGCCGGCGTCATGCTCGCGGCCTGCGCCTTCTCGCTCATCATCCCGGGCCTGGAGGCGGCGCGCGCGCAGGGCCTGGGCGGCGGCGGGCCCTGGGCCGCCGGCGGCGTGATCGGCTCCGCCATCCTGCTGGGCGGCGCGGCGCTGATGCTGATGGACAAGCTGCTGCCGCACGAGCACTTCATCAAGGGCCGCGAGGGCATGGACGGGCAGGCGGCGCGCAAGCTGCGGCGCACCTGGCTGTTCGTCATCGCCATCGCGCTGCACAACCTGCCCGAGGGCCTGGCCATCGGCGTCGGCTATGCCGGCAACGACGGCCTGCGCGCCAATGCGCTGGCCACCGGCATCGCCATCCAGGACGTGCCGGAGGGCCTGGTGGTCGCGGTGGCGCTGCTGGCGGCGGGCTACCGCCGCTGGCTGGCGGTGGCGCTGGGCATGGCGTCGGGCCTGGTGGAGCCGCTGGGCGCGGTGCTCGGCGCGGCCGTCATCGGCTGGTCGGCGGCACTGCTGCCCTGGGGGCTGGGCTTCGCGGCCGGGGCGATGCTGTTCGTCATCAGCCACGAGATCATTCCCGAATCGCACCGCAAGGGGCACGAGGCTTTCGCCACCAGCGGGCTGATGCTGGGATTCGTGCTCATGATGCTGCTGGACACGGCGCTGGGCTGAACGGCGCGGCAATCTGCGGCTTTTTCATCGCTTCGGGCGCCGGATCGGCCATGCGCCGCCCCAGGCTGGCTACGATGGCCGCCCCGGGCCGCGCCGCGGCCCCGTTCGCCACCGGAGGATTGCCATGACCGCTCCCAACTCCCTCACCGAAGACCTCTTCAGCCAGCTGCTGCAAGGCGGCGCGACCCAGCAGATCGCTGGCCAGATCGGTGCCAGCGCCGACCAGACGCGCGATGCCATCGGTGCCGCGCTGCCGATGCTGCTGGGCGCCCTGGGCCGCAACGCCCAGGAGCCGCAGGGCGCGGCCGACCTGTTCGGCGCCCTGCAGCGCGACCACGCCGGCGAGGGCAGCCTGGACCTGGGCAGCCTGCTGGGCGGCCTCCTGGGCGGTGGCGCTGCCGGCGGCGCAGGCGCGGCGGGCGGCATGGGTGGGCTGGGCGATCTGCTGGGCAGCGTGCTCGGCGGCGGTGGTGCAGCGGCCGGCCGGCAGCTCGACGGCGGCGGCATCCTGGGCCACATCTTCGGCGAATCCCAGCCACGCGCCGAGAGCGGCCTGGGCCAGGCGACCGGCCTGGGCGCCGGCCAGGCCGGCCAGCTCCTGAAGATCCTGGCGCCCATCGTCATGGCCTTCCTGGCCAACCGGGCGAATTCCGGGGGCATGGATGCCGGCAGCCTGGGCGGCATGCTGGGCCAGGAATCCAGCCGCATCCAGAACCAGGGCGGGTTGGGCGGCGGCCTGCTGGGCGCCGTGCTGGACCAGAACGGCGACGGCCAGCTCGACCTGGGCGACCTGCTCAAGATCGGCGGCAGCCTGCTGGGCGGCCGGCGCTGAGCGCGCCGGGCGCTTCGCCAGACGACAACGGCGCCCTGGGGCGCCGTTTCTTTTTCCTGCTGCCGGGGGCGCTCAGCCGTGCCGCACCGCGACCGTCTTGAGCGTGGTGAAGCCGTACAGCGCCTCGAACCCCTTCTCGCGCCCGTAGCCGGAGGACTTGATGCCGCCGAAGGGCAGTTCCACGCCGCCGCCGGCGCCGTAGTTGTTGATGAAGACCTGGCCGCTCTTCACCCGCCTGGCCATGCGGAACTGGCGTCCGCCGTCCTGGGTCCACACGCCGGCCACCAGGCCGAACTGCGTGGCGTTGGCCAGCTCGACCGCCTCGTCCTCGCCCTGGAAACTCATCGCGGCCAGCACCGGGCCGAAGACCTCCTCCTGCGCCAGGCGGTGCTTCACGGGCACGTCGCGCAGCAGGGTAGGGGCCTGGTAGAAGCCGGTTTCGGGCGCCTCGTCGACGACCTGGCCCTGCGCCACCACCGGGATGTCGGCCGCGTGCGCGTCGGAGAGGAAGTCCCACACCCGCTGCTGCTGGCTCTGGCGGATCAGCGGGCCCACGTCCAGGTCCATCGCCGCCGGGCCCACGCGCAATGCCTCGAAGGCCTTGGCCAGGCGCTCCAGCATCAGCTCGTAGACCTCGCGCTCGATCAGCACCCGCGAGCCGGCCGAGCAGGTCTGCCCGGCGTTCTGCACGATGGCGTTGATCACCACCGGCAGGGCGGCGCCCAGGTCGGCGTCGGCGAAGATGATCTGCGGGCTCTTGCCGCCCAGCTCCAGCGTCACCGGGCAGTGGCGCTCGGCCGCGACCTGCTGGATCAGCGTGCCCACCTTCGGGCTGCCGGTGAAGCTGATGTGGTCGATGCCGGGGTGCCGCGCCAGCGCGTCGCCCACCTCGTGGCCGTAGCCGGTCACGATGTTGATGGCGCCGGGCGGAAAGCCCGCCTCGGCCGCCAGCTGCGCCACGCGGATCAGCGAGAGGCACGCATCCTCGGCCGGCTTCACCACGCAGCAGTTGCCCGCTGCCAGCGCACCGCCGACGCTGCGGCCGAAGATCTGCATGGGGTAGTTCCAGGGAATGATGTGACCCGTGACCCCGTGCGGCTCGCGCCAGGTGAAGACGCTGTAGCCCTCCTGGTAGGGGATCGTCTCGCCGTGCAGCTTGTCGCAGGCGCCGGCGTAGAACTCGAAGTAGCGCACCAGCGCCAGCGCGTCGGCGCGGGCCTGCTTGGTCGGCTTGCCGCAGTCGCGCTGCTCCAGCGCCGTCAGCTCGTCCGCATGCTCGGCCACCTTGCGCGACAGGGCGTACAGCAGGCGGCCGCGCTCGGCCGCGCTGAGCCTGCCCCACGGCCCCTCGAAGCACTCGCGCGCGGCCTGGACGGCCGCATCGATGTCCGCGGCGTTGCTGCGCTGCAGTTCGTCGAAGGGCTGGCCGTCGGACGGGTCCAGCACCGGCAGGGTGCGGCCCGAGGCCGAGGGAACGTTCGTGTTGGCGATGTAGTTCAGCTGCATGGGGCTGGATTGTGCGGGAGCGCCGGCGAGCCTGCCGGACGGGGCCATGGCGCCAGACTCCCTCCTCGTGACGGGATTTTTTACCGGGTCAAAGGCGGGGCTTGCAAAAAGGACCGAAAATCACCACATGCCGTGCATGAACGCCAATTCCACTCCACGTGCCGGGCGCGACCTGGCCGTGACGGCGACCCTGGCACGGTTGCTCGAACGGCTGGAGCACAGCGCCCAACCCGTCGACCCGGTGCAGTACCGCTCCGTGGTGCTGCACCTGGTGCATGAGTTCGAGGACCTGCCGTCCGAAGACCTCAAGCCCGTGCTGGACGCCTTTCCTGCCGCCTCCGAGCTCTACGAGAACCTTCACTACCAGCACGCCGGCCTGTGCCGGTCGGGCCTGGACAGCGCCATGGGCGCCGAAGTCCAGGCGCGCCAGGCCATCGAGCGCGCCCGCGCCCAGGCGGCTGGACCCAACACGTCGAGGAAAGGGACCGATGTCCAGCACTGAAGTCAAGACCACCGTCAGCGAGGGCGGCCTGCGCTACAAGTCCAAGGCGCCGGGCTCGCCGTTCAAGGCCTCGTCCTCGTTCAGCGGTGCCACCATGTCCTGCTTCCTGTGCGGCAAGCACCGTCCGCGCTCGCTGATGCAGACCAAGCGCGTGCTGGGCAAGGCCCAGCCGGTGTGCGCGCCGTCGTGCAAGGAACTGGACGAGCAGCTCAAGGGCTGATGCCGTGACCGACGGGTCCGCGGGCGCGTCGCTGCATGTCGTCTGCCCGCGTTGCCACGCGATCAACCGCGTGCGCGACGAGGATCTGGCCCGGGCGCCCGACTGCGGGCGCTGCCACCAACCTCTCTTCACCGGCGAGCCGGTCGCGCTCGACGAGGCCGCCTTCGACCGCCACGCGAGCCGCGGCGACCTGCCGCTGCTGGTCGACTTCTGGGCGCCCTGGTGCGGCCCCTGCCGGCAGATGGCGCCGCACTTCGCGCAGGCCGCCAGGGCGCTGGAGCCGCGCATGCGCCTGGCCAAGGTCGACACCGAAGCCCAGCCGGCCCTGGGCGCGCGCTTCGGCATCCGCAGCATCCCGACGCTCATGCTCTTCCAGGGCGGCCGCGAGCTCGCGCGCCAGCCCGGCGCGATGGGCGCGGCGGACATCGAGCGCTGGGCGTTGTCGCACCTGCGCGGCGGCGCCCGCTGAGATCTTTGGTTCGCACTTCCGCCTGCCATGCCAGTGGGCGCACGCCCACTGAGAACTATTGGCTGTCTACCCTTCGGCAGCGAAGCTGAATACAGTTGGAAACAATTAAGTGCCGACGGCGCTGCAGTGTTTTCCAAGGTGATTCAGTGGCCAAGACACGCCAGGTGATCATGCAGGTCCTCACCCGATCGGGCGAGGAGTGGAACCATGTCGAGTTCACGCTCGACGACAACTTCGCGGAGCGGCTGCGCCAACTGCGCACGCTGGTGCCGCCCCTGAACAACCTCAACCGCACCCGTGATTTGGTGATCGACAAGGTGCGCGTGCGGCTGCCCTCGGCCGTCTGGCGCTGCGGCGGCCCGGGCGAGGCGGCCAGCGAGGTGGACGGTTCGTCCATCGTGGTCGCGGCGGAAGGCTTCTTCAACTGCGGCGGCCGCAAGCGCAGCACCCGCGAGAAGCTGGTGACCTACACCTTCCCGATCGCGCGCCTGATCGAACTGCACCTGGAGCGGCCCGACGGCGAGGCCTTCTTCCTGCGCAACGGGCTGTTCACCAACGACGAGCCGGCCCAGTCCTCGGCCGGCCGCTGGGTGGCGTCGCTGCACCTGCCGGACCACGCGACGCCCCCGGGCACCGACTTCGACACCCTGCCGGGCTCGCCGGTGCCGCTGGCCCATCCGCCGCGCCGCGCGCAGGACGGGCCGGCGCCGGTGCGGGTGCTGAACTGATCTCCGGCGCCTGCCGCCCGGGCGCGGGCGGCCGTCCGTTCAGGCGCGGCGCCCGTCAGGCGGGCCGCATCTGGGCCGGGGGTCGTAGAAGAACTCCTCCTGCACGATCCGGTCGCCCTCCCAGCGCTGCCAGGCCAATTCCTCCAGCCGCGTGCGGCGGCCGTCCTTGCCGGTGAACTCGAACACCCAGCGCACCACGACGTGGTCGCCTTGGATGAACACCGGCCGCACGCAGGTGGTCTCGACGCGGGCCGTGCGGCCGAGCACGGCGCGCTCGTGGGCCATCAGCCCCTCGCGCCCGCGCCGCGGCTCGGCCTGGTTCTCGCGCATGGAGGCCTGCTCGGCGTAGAAGTCCTCGATGGCCTTCACGTGGTCGCCGCCCTCGACGGCGGCGATGAAGGCCTCCACGCGTTCGATGCCCGGCACGATGGGCGCCTTACTTCGCCCGCACCTCGACGCGGCGCGCCTCGGCCGGCGGGCCGCCGGCCTGGGTCTGCTCGGGCTTGGCCAGCTCGATCTTCTCCTCCGGCACGCCGGCCGCCTTGAGCGCGGCGGCCACGTTCACGGCGCGCTGCTTGGCCAGCTCGGCATTCTTCGCCGGGTCGCCGCTGGCGTCGTGGAAGCCGCTGACCAGCACGCTGCCGCCGCTCTGCACCGCCTGCACCACGTCGGCCAGGGCCGGCGCCGCGTTGGGCGCCACCTCAGCGCTGGCGGAGGCGAAGTAGAACTTCACCACGCCGTTCTCGACGCGGATCGCCGCCACGTCGGTGGCCGCGGCGGCGGCCGCCGCCGCGGGAGCCGCGGCCGGCGGATGCGCCATCGCGGCGGCATCGCCGGCATGGAACTTGACCACCAGCGGCACGATGAGCAGGGCCACGATGTTGATGATCTTGATCAGCGGGTTCACCGCCGGGCCGGCCGTGTCCTTGTAGGGGTCGCCCACGGTGTCGCCGGTGACGGCGGCCTTGTGCGTCTCGCTGCCCTTGCCGCCGAAGTGGCCGTCCTCGATGTACTTCTTGGCGTTGTCCCAGGCGCCGCCGCCGGTGCACATGCTGATGGCGACGAACAGGCCGGTGACGATGGTGCCCATCAGCAGGCCGCCCAGCGCCCTGGGCCCGAGGATCAGGCCGACCAGGATCGGCACTAGCACCGGCAGCAGCGAGGGGATCATCATCTCCTTGATGGCCGCGCCGGTGAGCATGCCCACCGCCTTGCCGTACTCGGGCTTGCCGGTGCCTTCCATGATGCCCTTGATCTCGCGGAACTGGCGGCGCACTTCCTCCACCACGCTGCCGGCGGCGCGGCCCACGGCCTCCATCGCCATGGCGCCGAAGAGGTAGGGGATCAGGCCGCCGATGAACAGGCCGACGATCACCATCGGGTCCGACAGGTCGAAGCTGACGGCGTGGCCGTAGCTTTCGAGCTTGTGCGTGTAGTCGGCGAAGAGCACCAGCGCCGCCAGGCCCGCCGAGCCGATGGCGTAGCCCTTGGTGACGGCCTTGGTGGTGTTGCCCACGGCGTCCAGCGGGTCGGTGATGTCGCGCACGGAGGAGGGCAGTTCGCTCATCTCGGCGATGCCGCCGGCGTTGTCGGTGATGGGGCCGTAGGCGTCCAGCGCCACCACGATGCCGGCCATCGACAGCATGGCCGTGGCGGCCACCGCGATCCCGTACAGGCCGGCGAGCGAGTACGACGCGATGATGGCGATGCAGACGAACACCACCGGCCAGGCGGTGGAGCGCATCGACACGCCCAGGCCCGCGATGATGTTGGTGCCGTGGCCCGTGGTGGAGGCCTGCGCCACGTGCTGCACCGGCTTGTACTGCGTGCCGGTGTAGTACTCGGTGATCCACACCAGCGCCGCCGTGAGCGCCAGGCCGACGAAGCAGGCGCCGAAGAGGCGCATCTGGCTGCCGGTGGCGCGCACCGCGTTGTCGGGCACCAGCCAGGTGGTCACGAAGTAGAAGGCGATCAGCGACAGGATGCCCGCGATCGCCAGGCCCTTGTACAGCGCCGGCATCACGTTCTTCATGCCCGGCGAGGCCTTGACGAAGAAGCAGCCGATGATCGACGCGATGATCGACACGCCGCCCAGCGCCAGCGGGTAGAGCACGGCGTTGACCGGCGCCGCCGTCACCATCAGCGCGCCCAGCACCATGGTGGCGATCAGCGTGACGGCGTAGGTCTCGAACAGGTCGGCCGCCATGCCGGCGCAGTCGCCCACGTTGTCGCCCACGTTGTCGGCGATCACGGCCGGGTTGCGCGGGTCGTCCTCGGGGATGCCGGCCTCCACCTTGCCCACCAGGTCGGCGCCCACGTCGGCGCCCTTGGTGAAGATGCCGCCGCCCAGCCGCGCGAAGATGGAGATCAGCGAGGAGCCGAAGGCGAAGCCGATCAGCGGGTTGAGCTGCTGCGAGGTGGTGGCCGACGTGCCGCCCAGGAACCAGTAGAAAGCCGCCACGCCCAGCAGGCCGAGGCCGACCACCAGCATGCCGGTGATGGCGCCGCCGCGGAAGGCGACGTCCAGCGCCGGCCCGATGCCCTGCGTGGCCGCCTGCGCCGTGCGCACGTTGGCGCGCACCGAAACGTTCATGCCGATGAAGCCGCAGGCGCCCGAGAGCACCGCGCCGATCACGAAGCCGACCGCCGTGGTCAGGTCAAGGAAGAGCCCGATCAGCACCGCCAGCACGACGCCGACGATGGCGATGGTGGTGTACTGCTTGGCCAGGTAGGCCGACGCACCGGCCTGGATGGCGGCCGCGATCTCCTGCATGCGGGCGTTGCCCGCGTCTTTCGAAAGAATCCAGCTGCGCGCCCAGATGCCGTACGCCACGGCCACCAGGCCGCAGACGATGGCGAGGACGAGAGGGGTGTTGCCGGTCATGCCATGGATCTCCTCGGTTGCTTGCACAGAAACAGAAGCGGAGACGACAGCATCCAGCCCGGTGTGCAACGCGATGGGCCGATGCTGCCGCCGCGTTGCTTCCTCGAGCCCCTGTGCGAGGACAGGGTGCCGATTGGCCAACGCGACGAATTTACCGTCAAAACCGAGACATCGTGCGGGGGCTGTGTGGCACCGTCGCTAAACTCCGGGTTTGTCCCCATGGGGGACAGCCCGCTCTTCCAACCAAAGACAACACATCATGGCCTTCGACAAAGTCTCCCCCGGCAAGAAGCTCCCCGACGAATTCAACGTGGTCATCGAGATCCCGATGAACGCCGACCCGATCAAGTACGAGGTGGACAAGGAGTCCGGCGCGATCTTCGTGGACCGCTTCATGACCACCGCCATGTACTACCCGACCAACTACGGCTACGTGCCGCAGACACTCTCGGGCGACGGCGACCCGGTGGACGTGCTGGTGATCACGCCGTACCCGCTGCACCCCGGCGTGGTGGTGACCTGCCGCGCCCTGGGCATCCTCAAGATGGAAGACGAGGCGGGCATCGACGGCAAGGTGCTGGCCGTGCCCACCGACAAGATCCTGCCCATCTACAGCCACTGGAAGAAGGTGGACGACGTGAACCCGATGCGCCTGAAGGCCATCAGCCACTTCTTCGAGCACTACAAGGATCTGGAGGCCGGCAAGTGGGTCAAGGTGCTGGGCTGGGAAGGCGTGGAGGCCGCCCACAAGGAAATCGCCGACGGCGTCGCTGCCTACGGGAAATAGGCAGGCAAGGGCCGAAAGAAAAAAAGAGCGCCGCGGCGCTCTTTTTTGTTGGGCGCTCATTCCTGGGCGCTCAGGGCCGCGGCCGGGGTGCCAGCTTCTGCAGCTCCAGTTCGCCCAGCCTGCCCGGCACGGTGACCAGGCGCAGCGCCTCGGCCGGCGCCAGTTCGCCGCCGGTGGCCAGGAAGCGCAGCCGGCATTCCGCGATGCGCAGCTCGTCGCCATGGGCCAGCACGCAGTGGCGGACGCGCTTGCCGTTGACGAAGGTGCCGTTGTGGCTGTCCAGGTCGTCGATGCGCAGGGCGCCGTCGGCCTGTTCGATCACGGCATGGCGGCGGCTGACCAGCGGGTCGTCGATCACCAGGTCGCAGCCCGGCGTACGGCCGATGCTGAACGGCACCTCGGCCAGCGTCACTTGCCGGGTGCTTCCGTCGGGCTGGAGCAGGATCAGGCGCGCCATGGTGCGGTGGATGGAAGATGGCGCGATTCTGGCGCAGCCTCGCCGGGCCCGGAACCCCGCCGGGGCGCCGATCAACCGGCCCCGTCCTCCTTGAAGGGGCTGCGGGCGCCCAGGTGCTCCATGTAGTGGTCGATGCTGGCATCCTCGCGCGCCAGGAAGCGCTCCACCGCGTCGGCGAAGGACGGGTGGGCCAGCCAGTGGGCGCTGGTGGTGCGCACGGGCATCAGCGCCCGCGCCATCTTGTGCTCGCCCTGCGCGCCCCCTTCGAAGCGCTGCACCCCGTGCGCGATGCACCACTCGATGGGCTGGTAGTAGCAGGCCTCGAAGTGCAGGCAGTCCACCCGCTCGATCGCACCCCAGTAGCGGCCGTAGGCCACCGCATCGTCGCCGCGCAGCGCGATCAGGCTGGCGGCGATGTCGCGGCCTCCGCGCTCGGCGATGAACAGGAGCCATGCCTCGGGCATCTGCGCGGCCTGGCGGCGGAAGAAGTCGCGGGTGAGGTAGGGCGGGTTGCCATGCTCGCGGTAGGTGCGGGCGTAGCAGCGGTAGAAGAAGTCCCAGTCGGCCTCGGCGATGCCGGCGCCGCGCGCCCAGCGGAAGGAGACGCCGGCCTCGCGCACCTTGCGGCGCTCCTGGCGGATCTTCTTGCGCTTGTCCTGCGCGAGTGCGGCAAGGAAGGCGTCGAAGTCGGCGTAGGCCGAGCCGCCGCGGGGCCGCCCCGAGGCGGCGAGCGCCCCCTCGGGGGGCGTGGGGGCCATGTTCTTCCAGTGGAACTGCACCGTGTGGCGCAGCATCAGGCCGGCCGCCTCGCAGGCGGCGACGTCCTCGTCGTCGCCGAACAGCAGGTGCAGGGACGACAGTTCCGTCTGCCGGCACCATTGCACCAGGCCCTCGGCCAGCAGGGCGCGGTGCTCGGCGTCCACGGCCAGCAGCCGCGCCCCGGGCACGGGCGTGAACGGCACCGCGCAGACGGCCTTGGGGTAGTAGTCCAGGCCGTGCTGCTCGTAGGCGTTGGCCCAGGCCCAGTCGAAGACGTACTCGCCGTAGGAGTGGCTCTTGACGTAGAGCGGGCAGGCGGCGGTCAGCGCGTCGCCGCGCCACAGGGTGGCGAAGGCCGGCGCCCAGCCCGTCTCGGGCGTGGCGCTGCCGCTGGCGTGCAGCGCGGCCAGATAGGCGTGGCGCATGAAAGGGCTCGGCTCGGCCTGGCGCGCCAGCAGCGCGTCCCAGGCCGCGGCGTCGATCTGCGCCGGGTCGGTGTGGATGCGCAGCACCGGCTCGCCGGCCATCACGCCCCTCCGGTGCGCCGCGCGCCCAGCCGTTCGGCGATCCAGATGCCGCCCAGCACCAGCGCGAGCGCCACGGCGTGGTACGGCGACAGCGGCTCGCCCAGGATCAGCACCGCCAGCAGCGGCCCGAACACCGGCGTCAGGTTGAGGAACACGCCGGCCCGTGCGGCGCCGATGAGGCTGACCGCCTGGATGAAGGTGATCTGCGAGAGGAAGGAGGGGAACAGCCCGACGAACAGCATCAGCGCCCAGCCCTTGGGCGTCGGCATGAAGAAGTGGCCGGTGGCGACCTCGGCCGCCAGCAGGGGCAGCGAGGCCAGCGCCGCCACGCCGGCCACGGCCGCGAAGAACACGATCGGCGGGACCGCCGGCCGCCAGCGCAGGCCCACCATGTAGATGGCGTACAGCAGCGAGGCCAGCACCATCCACACGTCGCCGATGTTGAAGGCCAGGCCCGCGAGCACCGCCAGCTGCCCGCGCGAGGCGATCACCACGATGCCCGCCAGCGTCACCAGCACGCCCAGCAGCTGCAGCAGCGTGACGCGCGTGTGCAGGAAGAGCACGCCCCCCAGCAGCACGAGCACCGGGATGGTGCCCTGGATGATGGCGATGTTGATGGCCGTGGTGTGGTGGGCGGCGGCGTAGAAGAGGGCGTTGAAGGCGGTGAAGCCGCTGACGCCCATCGCCGTCAGGTAGCGCCAGCGCGGGCGCAGCACGGGCCAGTGGGCAGCGACCTGCCGCCGCGCGGTGAACCAGAGGGCCACGCAGCAGATGCTCCAGCGCGCGGTGGTCAGCATCATGGGCGAGATCTCGCCCACGGCCAGCCGCGCGGCGACTGCGTTGCCGCCCCAGATGAGGGTGGTGAAGACGAGCAGCAGCCAGGCCTGGCCGTTGAACCAGTGGAAGAGCGCCCCGAGGGGCGCCGTCGGAGTGAGGGCGCGCATGAGCCGCCGAGCGTACCAGCGCCTCCTGCGGCGCGCCGGGCCCGGGGTTGCGCCGCGGTGGCTGGCGCGTTCCGTGCATGGCGCCGTGCGCGGCCTCGGCCGCCGGCCCGCCGGATTTGGCGTTACGCTATCGCCAGTCCCACCGAATCAACCGTCTGAGAGTTTGCAGCCCATGAAGCAGATCACCGCCATCGTCAAACCGTTCAAGCTCGACGACGTGCGCGAGGCGCTGGCCCAGGTCGGCGTCTCGGGCCTCACCGTCACCGAGGTCAAGGGCTTCGGCCGCCAGAAGGGACACACCGAGCTGTACCGCGGCGCCGAGTACGTGGTCGACTTCCTGCCCAAGATGAAGATCGAGCTCGTGGTGGCCACCGCCGATGTCGACCGCTGCGTGGAGGCGATCGTCTCGGCCGCCCGCACCGGCAAGATCGGCGACGGCAAGATCTTCGTCACCAACGTCGAGCGCATCGTCCGCATCCGCACGGGCGAGGAGAACGAAGGGGCAATCTAGGTCCGCCCCCAGCCGCGCGGACTTCGTTCCGCTTCGGCAGCCCCCTCGCGGGGGCACACGCCGCGGCCCGCCGAAGCCGGTTCCGCGCCCGCATGGCCTGCTCCGCGGCCTCTTGATTGGAAACGGCAGGGTCAGAGCACCTGCGCCAGCTGGTCGCCGCGCGGGTGGCGGGCGGTCTCGGCACGCAGGGCGTCGAGCAGTGCGTCCGGCTCGGTGCCGGTGCGCACCAGGTCCATCTGCCACTCGCCCATGAAGCCGGCGCGCACGCTGCCGGCCAGGAAGGACAGCAGTCCTTCGTAGTAGCCAGCGGCGTCGAGGATGCCGACGGGCTTGTCGTGGTAGCCGAGCTGGCGCCAGGTCCAGATCTCGAACAGTTCCTCGAAGGTGCCTATGCCGCCGGGCAGCGCCAGGAAGGCGTCGGCGCGTTCGCCCATCATGGCCTTGCGCTCGTGCATGGTGTCGACGATGTGCAGCTCGTCGCACAGCGGGTTGGCCAGCTCGCGGTCCACCAGCGCCTTGGGGATGATGCCGACCACGCGTCCGCCGGCGTTGCGCGCGGCCTCGGCGACCGTGCCCATCAGGCCGGTGCGCCCGCCGCCATAGACCAACTGGCCGCCCTGACGGCCGATCCAGGTGCCGACGGCGGTGGCCGCGTCGGCGTAGGCGGGGTGCGCGCCAGCGCGCGAGCCGCAATACACGCAGACCGAGAAACGGGGCGCTGCAGAGGAGGGTGAAGGCGAGGAAGAGGAAGAAGACATCGGGGACTCGGAAAGCATGCGGTGTTCGGGCGCGCGCTCAGGCGGCGAAAAAACGCTGCCACAGCGCCGCCAGCCAGATCCCGCCGGCCAGCAGCGAGGCCAGTAACACGGCCGCGCTGCCCATGTCCTTGGCGCGCTTGGACAGGTCGTGCCACTCCGGGCCGATGCGGTCGATGGCCGCCTCCACGGCGGTGTTGAGCAGTTCCACGATCATGAGCAGCACCACGCTGCCGGCCAGGAGCGCCACTTCCGCCCAGCCGCGGCCCACCCAGAAGGCCAGCGGCACCAGCACGATCGCCAGCAGTGCCTCCATGCGGAAGGCAGGCTCGTCCCAGCCGGCGCGCAGGCCGTTGAGGGAGTAGCCGGCAGCGTGCCAGAGGCGGTCGAGGCCGCGCCGCGACTTCTGCGGGTTGACGATGGCCGGCTCGGTCGAGGCGGGTGTGCTCATCGGCGGGCTCCCGCACTGGAAATCAGCCGTGTCCCGGCCCAGGCGTCATGCCAGAACTGGCGCTGCGGGTGGAAGCGCGCCAGCAGCGCCCAGACCGCGATCCAGCCCATCAGCAGCACCGCCTGCTGGCCGGCCGACATCGCGACGCCGGAGGCCCAGATGCCGGCCAGCGGCGGCAGGAACCACACCCATGCGAACAGGTAGCGCAGCAGCGCGCGCCACTGGGTCAGCGGCCGGCCGCGGCGATCGACGACCCGGATGTGCCAGGTCTTCATCGCCAGCGTCTGGCCGTGCGCCCAGAACCAGGTGAAGTAGATGCCGATCACGACGAACAGGAAGGCCTGCTGGCCATGGCGGTTCTCCAGCCCGTGCCGGGTCTGGGTGAGGGCGCTGAAGAGGTAGTCCGAGATGAAGACCACCGCGAACATGAGCATGCCCTCGTACATCCAGCAGGCCATCCGGCGCCACAGGCCGGGTGCCGTCAGGTCGGGTGTCGGCGCCGCGGCGCCGGCGGGCACTGCGGGGTGTTCTTGTCGGGGGGATTCGGGCGGTGATGTGCGCGGGAGCATGCCCGCATTCTCGTGCACCGGGGTGGGGTCACTGGACCGGCGTGTCCGCCGCGTCGGCCGCCGTGGCGGCGGGGGGATGTGGCGGCGTGGCTGCCGTGGCGGAGGAGGCCGGCACGGGGACCATGGCTTCGGCCGCGGCAGGCGTCGGCGCCAGCAGGGGGCCGGGCTGCGCCGGCGGCGTCAGCTGGATGCGGGGGCTGTTGCGCGGATGGAGCACGGCGTCGGCCGGCACGGGCGCGAGCTTGCGCACGGGCACCGGCCGGACCGGCAGGGCCGTGGTGGCCGGCGCCGTCGCCGCGCTGGCGGCCAGCGCGCGCCGCTCTTCCTCGCTGAGGGCCTGGTAGGCCTCCCACTTGGCCTTGCGTTCGTCCGGAGGCGCCAGCCGCTTGACCTCGGCGAAGTTCAGGCGGGCCTGGGCCCGCTGCCGGGCGCTCAGGGTGCTCCAGTCCGTCATCCGGCTGTGCAGGGTGGCCTGCTCCGCCGCATTCATCTTCTCGAAGTTGCGCGAAAGCACCAGCCACTTGCGCTTGTGGGCCTCGCTCAGGCCGTTCCAGTGCTTGGCCAGGGGCCGCAGCGCGGCCTGCTGGGTCGCGCTCAGTTCGCTCCACAGGGGCCGCGCGGCAGCGGTGCGCGCCGACTTGGGGCTGGCCGCCTTGACGGCCGCCCCCTGCGGCGGCTGCTCGGCCAGCGCCGGCACCGCCATGCCCAGGGCGCCGAGCAGCCATGCCGCCAGCAGGGCGGCACGCGGCAGGGATCGCAGCGGCAGGCGGCTCATGGCGGGACTCAACGGGCGGGGCCGGCCTCGCGCTTGAGGAACTGCGCGAAGCCCGGATCGGTGTAGGCGGCGGGAGGCAGGTCGTCGGTGAGGAGCGCTGCATCCACGTCGGCCAGCTCGTTGGTGCGCTGCTCGTCCTGCCAGGCCGAGATGGCGACCAGCCCGGCGACCAGCGCCACCAGCGGCAGCACCGTGGCCAGGCGGTTGAACCAGCCACCCCAGCCGAGCACCGCGGCCCCGCCGGACGTGCCCGCCACCACCGGTGCCGTGCGCACCTGCACCACCTTGCGGCGCGCCAGTGCCTGCATGCGCGATGCGCGCAGCCGCTCCGTGATGTCGTGGGGCAGGTCGGTTTCGCCCGAGGACAGCCGGGCCGCGACGGCGCGGCCGAAGCGCTCTTCCAGAGCGCCGGAAGATGAGGTCGATGTCGGGTTCATAGCTGGATTCCCTTGGCTTTGAGCGCCTTGCCCAGGGCATGGACGGCGCGCGAGCAGTGCGTCTTGACGCTGCCCTCTGAGCAGCCCATGGCGGCAGCCGTCTCGGAGACGTCCATGTCCTCCCAGTAACGCAACAGGAAAGCCTCGCGTTGACGGGCCGGCAGGGCGGCGATCTCGGCCTCGATGGCATGAAAGATCTGTGCCCGGCGCGTCGTGTCCTCCGCACTTTCCGTCTCCCGGGTATCCACTTCGGTGCTGAGGTTTTCCAGCAGGTCGAAGTCGACATTGCCTTCGTCGCCGGCGCCCTCGAAGTCGCTCAGGTTCGAGAACAGGGCGCGCCGCGTCTTCTGGCGCCGGAACCAGTCCAGGGTGCAGTTGGACAGGATGCGCTGGAACAGCATCGGCAGCTCGGCGGCCGGCTTGTCGCCGTAGTGCTCGGCCAGCTTCATCATGCTGTCCTGCACGATGTCCAGGGCGGCCTCCTCGTCGCGCACGTGGTAGACGGAACGCTTGAACGCCCGTTTTTCCACGCTTTTCAGAAAGTCGGAGAGTTCTTGTTCGGTGGCCAAACGAAACGGCGCGCGGCAAGAGGAGTGGGGGGAGGGCCGGATCAGGCAGGCCGGCGCTTTTTTGGTGCGAATTATGGCATCCGGCGGCCGGATCGGCCTGCTGCAGTGCCATAATGCAAGGCTTCGCTCAAATGGCAAACGGGTCACTGCCCGGCGGAACATCCTTGCCGCCCATGGTTTTGGCCTCAAGTCCCGACGCGGTCCCACAAGGGCTGGCAAGGGGCACCCAAGGTTTTTCGTTCCCGAAAACTCGAAAGGTTGATCTGAACATGGAAATCTCCAAGGCCGAACTCGCGTCCGCCGCCGCTGCCTCCTCCGGTATGGGCAGCCAGGCGCAGGAACTCATGGGCTCCGAAGTGCTGGTCAAGGCACTGCAGGCCGAAGGCGTCAAGTACATCTGGGGCTATCCCGGCGGCGCCGTCCTCTACATCTACGACGCGCTCTACAAGCAGGACACCATGCAGCACGTGCTGGTGCGCCATGAGCAGGCCGCGGTGCACGCGGCCGACGGCTATGCCCGCGCCACCGGCGACGTCGGCGTGGCGCTCGTCACCTCCGGCCCCGGCCTGACCAACGCGGTCACCGGCATCGCCACGGCCTACATGGACTCGATCCCCATGGTGATCATCTCCGGCCAGGTGCCCACGCCCGCGATCGGGCAGGACGCCTTCCAGGAGTGCGACACCGTCGGCATCACGCGCCCCATCGTCAAGCACAACTTCCTCGTCAAGGACGCGAAGGACATCGCGATGACGATGAAGAAGGCCTTCCACATCGCGCGCAGCGGCCGCCCCGGCCCGGTGGTGGTGGACATTCCCAAGGACGTCTCCTTCAAGAAGACGACCTACGGCGGCTATCCCGACAAGATCGAGATGCGCTCGTACAACCCGGTGCGAAAGGGCCATGGCGGCCAGATCCGCAAGGCGCTGCAGTTGCTGCTGAACGCCAAGCGCCCGTACATCTACACCGGCGGCGGCGTGCTGCTGGGCAATGCCTGCAACGAACTGCGCGCGCTGGTCGACATGCTGGGCTACCCGGTCACCAACACGCTGATGGGCCTGGGGGCCTATCCGGCGAGCTCGCCCCGGTTCCTCGGCATGCTGGGCATGCACGGCACCATCGAGGCCAACAACGCGATGCAGAACTGCGACGTGCTGCTGGCGGTGGGCGCGCGCTTCGACGACCGCGTGATCGGCAACCCGAAGCACTTCGCGCAGAACGAACGCAAGATCATCCACATCGACATCGACCCGTCCTCCATCTCCAAGCGGGTGAAGGTGGATGTCCCGATCGTGGGCGACGTCAAGGATGTGCTGACCGAGCTGATCTCGATGGTGCGCGAGGCCAGCGCCAAGCCGGACGCCGGCGCGCTGGCCGACTGGTGGAAGACCATCGAGGGCTGGCGCAGCCGCGACTGCCTCAAGTACGACCGCGGCAACAAGGAGGTCATCAAGCCGCAGCACGTCGTCGAGACGCTGTGGAACATGACCAAGGACACCGAGACCTACATCTGCTCGGACGTGGGCCAGCACCAGATGTGGGCGGCGCAGTACTACCGCTTCGACGAGCCGCGCCGCTGGATCAACTCCGGCGGCCTGGGCACCATGGGCGTGGGCATTCCCTATGCCATGGGCATCAAGCTGGCCAAGCCCGACGCCGAGGTGTTCACCATCACCGGCGAAGGCTCGGTGCAGATGTGCATCCAGGAGCTGTCGACCTGCCTGCAGTACAACACGCCGATCAAGGTGGTGTCGCTCAACAACCGCTACCTGGGCATGGTGCGCCAGTGGCAGGAGATCGAATACTCCGGCCGCTACAGCCACAGCTACATGGACGCGCTGCCCAACTTCGTGAAGCTGGCCGAGGCCTACGGCCACGTCGGCATGCTGATCGAACGGCCGGAAGACGTGGAGCCGGCCCTGCGCGAGGCCCGCAAGCTCAAGGACCGCACGGTGTTCATGGACTTCCGGACCGACCCGACGGAGAACGTGTTCCCGATGGTGCAGGCAGGCAAGGGCATCACCGAGATGCTGCTGGGCAGCGAAGACCTTTGAACCAACGATGAGCCGGCCTGCGGTGCAGGCGCGGCTTCTTCTTCGGACGAATCTATTGTCCGCCGAGCCCGCGCATTACCGTGCGCGGGGGAGGGCGGCGAAAAGAGGAATCTCACTTCAATGAAACACATCATCGCCGTGCTGCTGGAAAACGAACCCGGCGCACTCTCCCGCGTGGTGGGCCTGTTCTCGGCCCGCGGCTACAACATCGAATCGCTGACCGTGGCGCCGACCGAGGACGCAAGCCTCTCGCGCATGACGATCCAGACCACCGGCTCCGACGACATCATCGAGCAGATCACCAAGCACCTGAACCGCCTGATCGAGGTGGTCAAGGTGGTCGACCTGACCGAGGGCGCCTACACCGAGCGCGAGCTCATGATGGTGAAGGTGCGGGCGGTGGGCAAGGAGCGCGAGGAGATGAAGCGCATGGCCGACATCTTCCGCGGCCGCATCATCGACGTCACCGACAAGAGCTACACCATCGAGCTCACCGGCGACCACGGCAAGAACGACGCCTTCCTCGACGCCATCGACCGCAGCGCCATCCTCGAGACGGTGCGCACCGGCCCGAGCGGCATCGGCCGCGGCGAGCGCATCCTGCGGGTATGAAGATCAGAGGCTCAGCCCTTCACCCGTTCGGGTTGAGCCTGTCGAAGCCCTGTCAGAGCCCTTCGACAGGCTCAGGGCGAACGGGGTTTTGACTCAACACGGAGAAAAATCATGAAAGTTTTTTACGACAAGGACTGCGACCTGAGCCTCATCAAGGGCAAGACCGTCGCCATCATCGGCTACGGCTCGCAGGGCCATGCGCACGCGCAGAACCTCAACGACAGCGGCGTGAAGGTCGTGGTCGGCCTGCGCAAGGGCGGCGCTTCGTGGGACAAGGTCGGCAAGGCCGGCCTCAACGTGCTGGAAGTCAACGATGCGGTGAAGGCTGCCGACGTCGTCATGATCCTGCTGCCCGACGAGCAGATCGCCGAGGTCTACAAGAACAACGTCGAGCCCAACATCAAGGAAGGTGCCTCGCTGGCCTTCGCGCACGGCTTCAACGTGCACTACAACCAGGTCGTGCCCCGCGCCGACCTGGACGTGTGGATGGTGGCGCCCAAGGCCCCCGGCCACACCGTGCGCAGCACCTACACCCAGGGCGGCGGCGTGCCGCACCTCGTTGCCGTCCACCAGGACAAGAGCGGCAAGGCGCGTGACCTGGCCCTGAGCTACGCCATGGCCAACGGCGGCGGCAAGGCCGGCATCATCGAGACCAACTTCAAGGAAGAGACCGAGACCGACCTGTTTGGCGAGCAGGCCGTGCTGTGCGGCGGCGCGGTCGAGCTCATCAAGATGGGCTACGAGACCCTGGTCGAGGCCGGCTATGCGCCCGAGATGGCCTACTTCGAGTGCCTGCACGAGCTCAAGCTGATCGTCGACCTGATCTACGAAGGCGGCATCGCCAACATGAACTACTCGATCTCCAACAACGCGGAGTACGGCGAGTACGTGACGGGCCCCGAGGTCATCAACGAGCAGTCGCGCATCGCCATGCGCAACGCGCTCAAGCGCATCCAGAACGGCGACTACGCCAAGCAGTTCATCCTGGAAGGCCGCACCGGCTACCCCAGCATGACGGCGCGCCGCCGCAACACCGCCGACCACAGCATCGAGGTCGTGGGCGGCAAGCTGCGCGCGATGATGCCCTGGATCGCCAAGAACAAGCTGGTCGACCAGACCCGCAACTGAGCCCGGCAACCGGTGCATGCGAAGGGCCATCGCGCAGGCGATGGCCCTTTTTCATTGACTACACTGCGCGTCTGGCCGCCAACGCGGCGGCAACCATTCGACGACAGCTGCTCACGCCCGCGCCGCGGGTGCTGGAGGCCGATTCCATGCACGACGACACTCCCTTGGGCGAGCCGCTCCCGCGCAAGCGCCGCAAGGGCATCTACATCCTTCCCAACCTGTTCACGCTGGCGGCGCTGTTCGGCGGCTTCTACGCCATCGTGATGGCGATGAACGCACGCTTCGACCTGGCCACGGTGGGCGTCTTCGCGGCCATGGTCCTGGACAGCCTGGACGGCCGCGTGGCGCGCATGACCAACACGCAGAGCGCTTTCGGGGAGCAGATGGATTCGCTGTCGGACATGGTGTCCTTCGGCGCCGCGCCGGCGCTGATCGCCTACGAATGGTCGCTCAAGGGGCTGGGCCGCTGGGGCTGGATCGCCGCCTTCATCTACTGCGCCTGCGCGGCGCTGCGGCTGGCGCGGTTCAACGTCAACACCGGCGTGGTCGACAAGCGCTGGTTCCAGGGCCTGCCGTCGCCGGCGGCCGCGGCGCTGGTGGCCGGCTTCATCTGGCTGATGACGGAGTGGGGCAAGCGCGGCAGCGCCGTGTGGTATTTGTCCTGGCAGCAGATCACCTGGATCACCTTCTTCTTCACGCTGTTCGCAGGCCTCACGATGGTGACCAACGCGCCGTACTACAGCTTCAAGGACATGCAGGTGAAGAAGAGCGTGCCCTTCGCCACCATCGTGCTCATCGCACTGGGCATCGCGGTGATCAACATCCATCCGCCCACGGTGCTGTTCCTGCTGTTCGTGGCCTATGGCTTCAGCGGCTACGTGATCTATGCCTGGCGCAAGGCCAAGGGCCAGCCGGCGAGCGTGATCAGCGTGTCGACCGACGAGCCGGACGAGCGGGGCTTGCACCGCTGAGCGCGATGTGTGTTAAATTCGCCGCTCCCATGAACGCGATGTCGCTGGCCCTACTACTGATTCCCCCGCACGGGCGGAGACGGTAGCGCGCACGCGTACTACGCATACCTCACGGCCCGTTCGCACCAGCAACGGGCCGTTTTGTTTTTGGGTGTTGCTGGTCGGTTCAACCCCTACGCCGCGACAACGGCAGAGAAATCGACATGCTCCAGCAACCCAGCACCAAGTACCGCGCCTTCGCGCCCGTCGGCCTCCAGGACCGCACCTGGCCCGACGCCGTCCTGACCCGGGCGCCGATCTGGCTGTCGACCGACCTGCGCGACGGCAACCAGGCGCTGGTCGAGCCGATGGACGTGGCGCGCAAGATGCGCATGTTCGAGACGCTCGTGGCGATCGGCTTCAAGGAGATCGAGGTCGGCTTCCCCTCCGCGTCGCAGACCGAATTCGACTTCGTGCGCAAGCTGATCGAGGAGGACCGCATCCCCGACGACGTGACGATCCAGGTGCTCACCCAGGCGCGCGACCACCTCATCGAGCGCACCTTCGAGGCGCTGCAGGGCGCGCCGCGCGCCATCGTCCACCTCTACAACGCGGTGGCGCCGGTGATGCGCAAGGTGGTGCTCGGCCTCGATGAGGACGGCATCGTCGAACTGGCCGTGAGCCACGCCCGCATGTTCAAGGAACAGGCCGCGCGCCAGCCGGACACGCAGTGGACCTTCCAGTACTCGCCCGAGATGTTCTCGGGCACCGACCTGGCCTTCTCCAGGCGCGTGGTCGATGCGGTGACCGAAGTCTGGGCGCCGACGCCCGAGCGCAAGTGCATCGTCAACCTGCCTTCGACGGTGGAGCACTCCACGCCCAACATCTTCGCGGACATGATCGAGTGGATGCACCGGAACCTCGCGCGGCGCGATGCGATCGTGCTGTCGGTCCACCCGCACAACGACCGCGGCACCGGCACCGCCGCCGCCGAGCTCGCGCTGATGGCCGGCGCCGACCGGCTCGAGGGCTGCCTCTTCGGCAACGGCGAGCGCACCGGCAACCTCGACATCGTCAACGTCGCGCTCAACCTCTATACGCAGGGCGTCTCGCCGGGGCTGGACTTCTCCAACATCGACGAGATCCGCGTCACGGTCGAGCACTGCAATCAACTGCCCGTGCACCCGCGCCACCCCTACGTGGGCGACCTCGTCTACACCTCCTTCTCGGGCTCGCACCAGGACGCCATCAAGAAGGCCTTCGCCGCGCGCCGCGAGGGCGACGTCTGGGACATGCCCTACCTGCCCATCGACCCGAAGGACGTGGGCCGCAGCTACGAGGCGGTGATCCGCGTCAACAGCCAGTCGGGCAAGGGCGGCATCTCGTACCTGCTCGAGAGCGAATACGGCCTGACCTTGCCGCGCCGCCTGCAGATCGAGTTCAGCCAGGCGGTGCAGCGCGTGATGGACCTCGAGGGCAAGGAGCTCACGGCCGGCGACATCTGGCAGATCTTCCGCAATGAATACCGCATGGAGGCCGGCCACGGGCTGCGCCACCATGTCGTCGAGGCGCAGGGCGAGGGCGACGCGGCGGTGGTCTCGCTGCGCGGCGACCTGTCGTGGAACGGCGAGACGCATGCCGTCGAGGGCCGCGGCAACGGGCCGATCGACGCCTTCAGCCGGGCCCTCGGCCAGGCCACCGGCCATGCCATCCGCGTGATCGACTACCACCAGCACGCCATCGGCAGCGGCGCGGACGCGCGCTCGGTCGCCTACGTGGAGATGCGGGTGGACGACTCGCAGACGCTGTTCGGCGTCGGCATCGATGCGGACACCACCGCGGCGGCGTTCAAGGCCATCGTCTCCGGCGTCCAGCGCGCCGAGGCCGGGGCACAATCGCAGGTTGCCGAAGAAGCCGTGACGGCCTGAATCCGTGCGCAGGGTGGTTCGGAAGACACAAGGAGCAACACGATGACCGACAAGCTGATCATTTTCGACACCACCCTGCGCGACGGCGAGCAGTCGCCCGGCGCCTCGATGACGCGTGACGAGAAGATGCGCATCGCCAAGCAGCTCGAACGCCTCAAGGTGGACGTGATCGAGGCGGGCTTCCCGGCCAGCTCCAACGGCGACTTCGAGTGCGTCCAGGCGATCGCCAACACGATCAAGGACTCGGTGGTGTGCGGCCTGGCGCGGGCCAACGACCGCGACATCGCCCGGGCCGCGGATGCGCTGCAGGGCGCGGCGCGCGGGCGCATCCACACCTTCATCGCCACCAGCCCGCTGCACATGGAAAAGAAGCTGCGCATGTCGCCCGACGAGGTGCATGAACAGGCCAAGCTGGCGGTGCGCTTCGCGCGCAACAAGGTGGCCGACGTCGAGTTCAGCCCCGAGGACGGCTACCGCAGCGACGTGGACTTCCTCTGCCGCGTGCTGGAGACGGTGATCGCCGAGGGCGCCACCACCATCAACGTGCCCGACACCGTGGGCTACGCGATCCCCGAGCTGTACGGCAACTTCATCCGCACGCTGCGCGAGCGCGTCCCCAACAGCGACAAGGCGGTCTGGTCGGTCCACTGCCACAACGACCTGGGCATGGCGGTGGCCAACTCGCTGGCGGGCGTGAAGATCGGCGGCGCGCGCCAGGTGGAATGCACCATCAACGGCCTGGGCGAGCGCGCCGGCAACTGCTCGCTCGAGGAGATCGTGATGGCCGTGAAGACCCGCAGGGACTACTTCGGCCTGGACGTGGGCATCGCCACCGAGCACATCGTGCCCGCCAGCCGGATGGTCAGCCAGACCACCGGCTTCGTGGTGCAGCCCAACAAGGCGGTGGTGGGGGCCAACGCCTTCGCGCACGCCTCGGGCATCCACCAGGACGGCGTGCTCAAGGCGCGCGACACCTACGAGATCATGCGCGCCGAGGACGTGGGCTGGAGTGCCAACAAGATCGTCCTGGGCAAGCTCTCGGGCCGCAACGCCTTCAAGCAGCGCCTGCAGGAGCTGGGCGTGGAGATGGAGAGCGAAGCCGACATCAACGCGGCCTTCCTGCGCTTCAAGGAACTGGCCGACCGCAAGGCCGAGATTTTCGACGAGGACATCCTCGCGCTGGTCAGCGACGACGGGGGCTCGAACGTTGGAGAGCGGTTTGGTTTTGTCTCGCTCGCCCAGCACAGCGAAACCGGCGAACGCCCCCACGCACGGGTGGTGTTCACCGTCGAAGGCAAGGAAGTGACCGGCGAATCGGACGGCAACGGGCCGGTCGACGCCTCCCTCAAGGCCATCGAATCGCACGTGCGCAGCGGCGCCGAGATGGTGCTCTACTCGGTCAACGCCATTTCCGGCTCGACCGAAAGCCAGGGCGAGGTGACGGTGCGGCTGCAGAACGCCGGCCGCGTGGTCAACGGCGTCGGGGCGGACCCCGACATCGTGGTCGCCTCCGCCAAGGCTTATCTGAGCGCCCTCAACAAGTTACAGAGCCAAGCTGAGCGAGTGGCGGCACAAGGTTAGGTTTTCGGGCGGTCCTGGACCTTCGATTGAAGAAGGGAACGCAAGTAACTGATATTGCGGCCCTTTTTCTAATTCGATAGACTGCGGCACCTATTTGCATTGCCGCTGGAGATTTCTTGATGCCCGAAGCCCCTGAGCCCCTGGTAGCGCCTCGAGCCTTTCCCCGGCGTCTGGCCTCCGTTTTCCGCATGTTCGCCGTCGCGCTCTGCGCCACGGCGTTTTTGCTGCCCGGCGCGCACGCCGCCAAGGCGGCGGCCAAGAAACCGGCCGCCAGCGCCAAGAAGGCGGTTGCGGGCACCAGCGGGAAGTCCAAGGCAGTCGCCAGCTCCAAGGCGGCAGCGGGCCCGAAGGCGGCGGCCTCCAAGCGTTCCGCCTCGGCCGAACGCGTGGTGCGCGGCGGCCGCAACGTCGTGGCGACGGTGCGCAAGAAGGGCGGCAAGACGGTGGTGGCGGTCCAGCGCCGCTCGGTGGTGCGGGTGGTCGAGGCGCCGCCGCGCCTGTCCTTCGGCCAGATGGCCGGCCTCCAGAACACGGACGACCCGCTGGACCTGCGCTCCAACGCCGCCCTGGTGATCGACCAGGACACGCACGAGGTGCTGTTCAGCAAGAACGACCATGCCGTGCTGCCCATCGCTTCGCTGACCAAGCTCATGACCGGGCTGCTCATCAGCGAGGCACGCCTGCCGATGGAGGAACTCGTCACCATCAGCCAGGACGACGTCGACACCGAGAAGGGCAGCAGCTCGCGCCTGCGCGTGGGCACGACGCTGTCGCGCGGCGAACTGCTGCACCTGGCGCTGATGTCCAGCGAGAACCGCGCGGCGCATGCGCTGGGCCGCACCTATCCGGGCGGCATGAGCACTTTCGTGAGCGTGATGAATGCCAAGGCGCGCATGCTGGGCATGCACGACACGCGCTACGTCGAGCCCACCGGCCTGTCGCCGCGCAACCAGTCGACGGCGCAGGACCTGGCCACGCTGGTGAGCGCCGCGTCCAACGACACGCTGCTGCGCGAGCTGACGACCTCGCCGGAGCACCAGGTCGAGATCGGCAACCGCACGCTGCAGTTCAACACCACCAACCGGCTGGTGCGCAGCCCCGACTGGGACATCGGCCTGCAGAAGACCGGCTACATCTCCGAGGCGGGCCAGTGCCTGGTGATGCAGGCCAAGGTGGCCGGGCGCAAGCTGATCATGGTGTTCCTCGACTCGACCGGCAAGTTCAGCCGCATCGCCGACGCCGAGCGGGTGCGCCGCTGGGTGGAGACGACGCACCTCCACACGCTCAGCGCCCAGGCGGCGAGCTGACGGGCGTCGGTCACGAAGAAAGAAAAAAGGGGCCGGCCGGCCCCTTTTTTCATGCCTGGGGCGGGTGGCTGGCGGCGGGCGCGCTGCCGCCCGGCGGCACGCCGGTGTAGCCGAGCGCGATCGAGATGTCGTTGGCGGTGGCCTGCAGCTTGGGCAGCCAACCGTCGTCCAGCCGGTCGGCCGGGGCCGAGATGGACAGGCCCGCCACCAGCTTGCCCTGGTCGTCGTAGATGCCGGCGGCCATGCAGCGCACGCCCAGTTCCAGCTCCTCGTTGTCGCGGGCGATGCCGTACTGGCGGGCGCGGGAGAGCTCGCGCTCCAGCACCGGCAGCTGGGTGATGCTGTTGCGCGTGTGGCCGGCCAGGCCGGTGCGGGTGGCATAGGTGCGCACGCGCTGCGGGTCGTCGGCGGCCAGGAAGAGCTTGCCGGTGGAGGTGAGGTGCAGCGGCGCGCGGCCGCCGATGGCGCGCACCACCTGCATGCCGGAGCGTTCGCTGTAGGAGCGCTCGACATAGACGATCTCGTCGCCCTGGCGCACGCTCAGGTTGACCGGCTGCTGCGTCAGCTTGTGCAGCTCGCGCATCGGGCCCAGCGCCGCGTCGCGCACGTTCAGCCGCGCCTTGACCAGGTTGCCCAGCTCCAGCAGCCGCATGCCCAGCCGGTAGCTGCCGGCCTCGGGCCGGTCGACGAAGCGGCCGACCGCCAGGTCGTTGAGGATGCGGTGGGTGGTGGAGGGGTGCAGCCCGGTCTTCTCGCTGATCTCCTTGAGGGAGATCGCCTCCTCGCGCGAGGCCAGCACGTCGATCAGCGCGAACATGCGCTCGATGACCTGGATGACCGGGGTGGCGGGCGCGTCGGTTTGGGCTTTTCTCATGAGGGCAGTGCGTGCGGCAACGCCTGCCATTTTATCTCGTGAAATCGGATCCTGTCGCCGGCGCCTGCTGCCAGCGGCCCTCGACCAGCACCTCGTGCGGATCGAAGCGCGCCTTGTAGGCCATCTTGTCGCTCTCGGCGATCCAGTAGCCCAGGTAGACGTGCGGCAGGCGCAGTTCGCGCGCCTGGGCGATCTGCCAGAGCACGCCGTAGGTGCCGTAGGCGGTGCCGGGCTCGGGTTCGTAGAAGGTGTAGACGGCCGACAGGCCGTCGTTGAGCACGTCCAGGATCGACACCATCTTCAGCGCGCCGGGGCTGCCGTCGGGCTGCGTCTCGCGGAACTCGACCAGCCGCGAGTTGACGCGGCTTTGCAGCAGGAACTGGGTGTACTGGTCGATGCTGTCGTGGTCCATGCCGCCGCCGGCATGGCGTCCGTTCTGGTAGCGCAGGTAGAGCTGGTAGTGCTCCGGCACGAAGCACAGGCGCAGCACGCGCGCCTGCAGGCCGGCGTGCCGCTTCCAGGCGCGGCGCTGGCTGCGCGTGGGCTCGAACCGCGCGGCCAGCACGCGCAGCGGCACGCAGGCGCGGCAGCCGTCGCAGTAGGGCCGGTAGGTGAACATGCCGCTGCGGCGGAAGCCGCTGGTCACCAGGTCCGAGTAGACGTCGTTGTTGATCTGGTGGCTGGGCGTGGCCACCTGCGAACGGGCCAGGCGCGCCGGCAGGTAGCTGCACGGGTAGGGCGCGGTGGCGTAGAACTGCAGCGTCTGGAGCGGGAGGTCCTTGAGGTGCGTCACGGCGCAGGAGCGGTGGGCGGGGTCGGCGGCGGCAGGAGTTCGTTCCAGTATAGGGATTCGAAGCGCCATGCAGGCGGCGGGGGCAGCGCGGCGGCGCGTTCGACATGGGCGATGAAGCGCTCGCGCGGCCACTCGCGCGCGCCCAGGCTGGCCAGGTGGCGGGTGTTCTGCTGGCAGTCGATCACCTCGATGCCGTGCCGGCGGCAGAAGCACACCAGCGCGGCCAGGGCGATCTTCGAGGCGTCGGTACGGCGGGCGAACATCGACTCGCCGAACATCGCCCGGCCGACGCACACGCCGTACAGGCCGCCAGCGAGCTGGCCGTCGATCCAGGTCTCGACGCTGTGCGCGTGGCCGGCCTGGTGCAGGGCCAGGTAGGCGGCCTCCATCTCGGCCACGATCCAGGTGCCGGACTGGCCGGCCCGCGGCGCGTCGGCGCAGGCGGCGATGACGTCGGCGAAACCGTGGTCGATGCGGATCTCGCAGCGCGCCGCGTCCTGCCGGAAGGCCTGCAGCGTCTTGCGCAGCGAGCGGTGCAGGCGGAACTCCGCCGTGGGCAGCACCATGCGCGGGTCGGGGCTCCACCAGAGGATGGGCTGCTCGTCGCTGAACCAGGGAAAGATGCCGTGGCCGTAGGCCGCGAGCAGCGTGGTTACGTCGAGCGCACCGCCGCCGGCCAGCAGGCCGGGCACCGGGTCCCGCTCCGTCCACGCGGCCGAAGCGGGCGGGAACGGTGCGCCGGGTTCGAGCCAGGGCAGGGGGCGGTTGCGGGGCGGCAAGGGGACGCGAGGCGGCAGTGGATGCGCCGATTCTCGCGGGTGGGGGCTCAGTCGTTCAGAACGATTCCATCGGCAGGCCGACGTAGTTCTCCGCCAGGGCGGTGGAGGCGGCCCGCGAATGGACCAGGTAGTCCAGCTCGGCTTCCTGGATCTTCTGGCCGAACTCGCCTTCGGCCGGGAAGCGGTGCATCAGCGAGGTGAACCACCACGAGAAGCGCTCGGCCTTCCAGACGCGGCGCAGGCACAGGTCGGAGTACCGGTCCAGCGCCGCGTCGCTGCGCTCGGCGTAGTGGCGGATGAAGGCCTCGGAGAGGTAGCCCACGTCGCCGGCCGCCAGGTTCAGGCCCTTGGCGCCGGTCGGCGGCACGATGTGCGCCGCGTCGCCGGCCAGGAAGAGGCTGCCGAAGCGCATCGGCTCGGCGACGAAGCTGCGCAGCGGGGCGATGCTCTTCTCGAGCGAGGAGCCGGTGACCAGCCGCTCGCGCGCCTCCGGGTCCAGCCGCGCGCGCAGCTCGTTCCAGAAGGCCTCGTCGCTCCAGTCCTCCACGCGCTCCTCCAGCGGTACCTGCACGTAGTAGCGGCTGCGTGTGTGGCTGCGCATGCTGCACAGGGCGAAGCCGCGCTGCGTGTTGCAGTAGATGAGCTCGTCCGAGACCGGCGGCACGTCGGCCAGCACGCCCAGCCAGCCGAAGGGGTAGACCTTCTCGTGCAGGTGGATGGCCTGCTGCGGAACGCTGGCGCGGCTCACGCCGTGGTAGCCGTCGCAGCCGGCGATGAAGTCGCACTCGATCTCGTGCGTGGCGCCGTCCTGCTCGTAGCGCACGCGCGGGCGGCGGCCGTCGAAGTCGTGCAGGCTGACGTTGGCCGCGCTGTAGATGGTCTTCAGGCCGGCCGCGGCGCGGGCTTCCATCAGGTCGCGCGTGACCTCGGTCTGGCCGTAGACGGTGACCTGCCTGCCGCCGCTCAGGCCGTGCAGGTCGATGCGGTGGCGCGCGCCCTGGAACAGCAGCTCGATGCCGTGGTGCGGCAGGCCCTCCGCCTTGGCGCGCGCGTCCACGCCGGCGCGCGCCAGCAGGTCCATCGTCACCTGCTCCAGCACGCCCGCGCGGATGCGGCCGAGGACGTACTCGCCGGTCTGGCGCTCCACGACGATGTTGTCGATGCCGGCCTGGTGAAGCAGTTGTCCGAGCAGCAGGCCGGAAGGACCGGCGCCGATGATGGCGATCTGGGTGCGCATGGCGGATGTCTCCAAAGGGGGAATGGCCAAGCGTAGGCAGCACCGGGCGCGGGCGACAGGCCCCCGCTGCGGCCGCTGTGCGATCATGCGACCCCCTGCGCGATGATCGCGCAAATGCCGCATCCAGCCCGCCATCGCCCATGACCATCGCCAAGGCCGACTTCATCGAAGGCATCGCCAAGGGCATGGCGGTGCTGGAGAGCTTCGACACCGAGCGCCAGCGCCTGAACGCCACGCTGGCGGCGGCGCGGGCCGGCATCACGCGGGCGGCGGCGCGCCGCCACCTGCTCACGCTGGCCCACCTGGGCTACCTGGAGACGGACGGCAGCTACTTCTGGATGTCGCCCAAGGTGCTGCGCTTCTCGGGCAGCTACCTGGCCTCGTCGCGGCTGCCGCGGGCGCTGCAGCCCACGCTCAACCGGCTGGCGGCGCAGACCGGCGAATCCTTCTCGGCCGTGGTGCTCGACGGCGAGCAGGTCGTCATCGTGGCCCGCAGCGGCGTGCTGGCCGCGCCCGGGCGGGTGCTGGCCTACGGCCTGCACCTGGGCGCGCGGCTGCCGGCGCATGCGACTTCCACCGGGCAGGTGCTGCTCGCCGCACTGCCGCCGGCCGAACTCACGGCCTGGCTCAAGGGGCGCGCGCTGGCGCGGCTGACGCCGCACACCCTCACCCAGGCGCGGGCGCTGCGCCAGCGGCTGGCGCAGGTGCGGCGGCAGGACTGGGCCTTCGCGGGCGAGGAGCACGAGCTGGCCGTGCGCGCCCTGGCCGTGCCGCTGCGCGACATGCGCGGCCGCACGGTGGCGGCGCTCAACGTGGTGCTGTCCGACGCCCGCCGGGACGCCGCGGCGCTGGAAAATGAGCTTCTTCCGCTGCTCTTCGATGCCGCGCGCGAGGTCCGCGCGCTGCTCTGAGCGGCCGCCCTGAACTCCGCCGCCGGTCTTCGCCTCGAACCCTGCCCGCCGTCCACTCCACCACCGCCATGCGCCTGCTGCTGCTCGAAGACGACCTGATGATCGGCGAGACCGTGCTCGACCTGCTGCGCGCCGAGCACTACGCGGTGGACTGGGTCAAGGACGGCGAGATGGCCGACACCGCGCTGCGCACGCAGGACTACGACCTGGTGCTGCTCGACCTGGGCGTGCCGCGCCTCGACGGGCTGGACGTGCTGCGCGCCCTGCGCGCGCGCAAGCAGCGGATGCCGGTGCTGATCGCCACCGCGCGCGACTCGGTCGAGCAGCGGGTGCAGGGCCTGGACGCCGGCGCCGACGACTACGTGCTCAAGCCCTACGACCTGGACGAGCTGCTGGCCCGCATCCGGGCGCTGCTGCGCCGCGCCGCGGGGCGCGCCGAGCCGGTGTTCGAGCACCGGGGCGTGAGCCTCAACCCCGCCACGCACGAGGCGGCGGTGGACGGCCGGCCGGTCGTGCTGTCGGCGCGCGAATGGGCGGTGCTGGAGCCGCTGATCGCACGGCCCGGCATCGTGCTCTCGCGCGCGCAGCTGGAGGAAAAGCTGTACGGCTGGAAGGACGAGATCAGCAGCAATGCCGTGGAGGTCTACGTGCACGGCCTGCGCCGCAAGCTGGGCGCCGACCTGATCCGCACCGTGCGCGGCGTCGGCTACATGATCCCGAAAGAATGAAGTCGCTGCGTGCACGGCTGCTGTGGTTCCTGCTCGCCGCCATCGTGCTGGCCGGCGGGGTGCAGGCCGTCGCCACCTACCGCACGGTGCTGCACGAGGCGGACGAGATCTTCGACTACCACATGCAGCAGATGGCGCTGTCGCTGCGGTCCGGCCTGCCGCCCAGCGCGGCGGTGAGCGGGCTGGGGCCCGTGGAGCAGAACTTCGAGTTCGTGGTGCAGGTGTGGACGGCCGACGGCGTGCGCATCTTCGAGTCCGCCGAGCAGGCGGCGCTGCCGCAGCGGGCGGTGCTCGGCTTCTCGGACGTGAACGCGCGCGGCACGACCTACCGCGTGTTCTCGCTGCAGTCGCGCGGGCTGGTGATCCAGGTGGCGCAGGACATGGCGGCGCGCCGCCACATGGCCGGCACGCTGGCGCTGCGCACCGTGGCGCCGGTGGCGCTGATGGCGCCGCTGCTGATGCTGGTGGTGTGGTGGGTGGTCAGCGGCTCGCTGGCGCCGGTGGCGCGCGTGCGCGGGCAGGTGGCCTCGCGCCAGGCGGACGACCTCTCGCCGGTGAGCGAGGCCGGCCTGCCCGAGGAGGTGCGCCCGCTGGTGCACGAACTGAACCTGCTGTTCGGCCGGCTGGAGCATGCCTTCGAGACGCAGAAGCACTTCGTGGCCGATGCGGCGCACGAGCTGCGCTCGCCCCTGGCCGCGCTCAAGCTCCAGGTGCAGGGCCTGCAGCGCGCGCCCGATGATGAGGCGCGTGCCGTCGCCACGCAGCGCCTGGCGTCGGGCATCGACCGCGCCACGCGGCTGGTGGAGCAGCTGCTGGCCCTGGCGCGCCAGGAGGCCAGCGTCGCGGCCGGCGCGCCGGCCCAGCCGGTGGACCTGTTCGAACTGTCGCGCTCGGCCATCGGCGATGCCGTGCCAGCGGCCCAGGCGCGCGGCATCGACCTCGGCCTGGGCACGCCGCCGGCGCTGCCCGCCGTCGTGCGCGGCCACCCGGACGCGCTGCGCATCATGCTGCGCAACCTGCTGGACAACGCCGTGAAGTACGCCCCCGAAGGCGGCCGCATCGACGTGGAGATCGCCGCCGATGCGCAGGGCGTGACGCTGCACGTGGACGATTCGGGCGCCGGCCTGCCCGAGGCCGAGCGCGAGCGCGTGCTCGACCGCTTCTACCGCGCCGGCCCCGCGCAGATGCAGGCCCAGGGCAGCGGGCTCGGCCTGGCGATCGTGCGTTCGGTGGCGCAGCTGCATGGGGCCAGCCTGGTCCTGGGCAGCGCGCCGCGCCTGGGCGGACTGCGCGCGACCGTGCACTTTCCCGCCGCGGCGCAGGCGGGCCGGGTTCCCGAGCCGTCCGTTTAAGGCGGGCCTAAGCGATCCGTCCGACATTCCGTCGCATCGAGCTTCGGCTCATTGCCCCGGGAAGAAAGGACGTTTCCATGAACACCGCCATCAACACCCCCAAGCGCCTTGCCGTGGCCCTGGCGGCGGCCGGACTGCTGGGCGCCGCCGCGACCGGCGCCTATACCAGCGCGCATGCGGTGGACGCGCCGGCCGCCGCGGCCGCCACGGCCACGCCGATGGTCGCGCCCATCGCGGCGCCCGATTTCTCCGTCATCACCGCACGCAACGGGCCGGCGGTGGTCAACATCAGCGTTACCGGCACCACCAAGACGGCGCTGGAGGACGACGGCGTTCCCGGCATCTCGCCCGACGACCCGTTCTACGAGTTCTTCCGCCAGTTCGGCGCGCCGGGCCTGCAGCGCGGTGGCCCGCAGCGGCCGATGCCCACGCATGCGCAGGGCTCGGGCTTCATCGTCAGCCCCGACGGCGTCATCCTGACCAACGCGCACGTGGTCAAGGATGCGAAGGAGGTCACCGTCAAGCTCACCGACCGGCGCGAGTTCCAGGCCAAGGTGCTCGGCGCGGACCCGAAGACCGACGTGGCCGTGCTCAAGATCGCCGCGAAGAACCTGCCGACCGTGCCGCTGGGCAACCCGAAGGACCTCAAGGTGGGCGAATGGGTGCTGGCCATCGGCTCGCCCTTCGGTTTCGAGAACAGCGTGACCGCCGGCGTGGTCAGCGCCAAGGGCCGCTCGCTGCCGGACGACAGCTTCACGCCCTTCATCCAGACCGACGTCGCCATCAACCCCGGCAACTCGGGCGGGCCGCTGTTCAACGCCCGCGGCGAGGTGGTGGGCATCAACTCGCAGATCTACAGCAGGAGCGGCGGCTACCAGGGCGTGTCCTTCGCCATCCCGATCGACCTGGCAACGCGGGTCAAGGACCAGATCGTCGCGACCGGCCATGCCAGCCATGCCAAGCTGGGCGTGGTGATCCAGGAGGTGAACCAGGCCTTCGCCGACTCCTTCAAGCTCAACAAGCCCGAGGGCGCGCTGGTGTCGAACGTCGAGAAGGGCGGGGCGGCGGACAAGGCCGGCCTGCGCACGGGCGACGTGATCCTCAAGGTGAACGGCGAGCCGATCGTCTCCTCGGGCGACCTGCCGGCGCTGATCGGCCAGCTCTCGCCGGGGCAGAAGGTCAGCATCGACATCTGGCGCCAGGGCAAGGCCGAGTCGCTGACCGCCAGCCTGGGCAATGCCAACGACAAGGCTCAGGTCGCCGAGGCCGACAAGGCCACGGGCAAGGGCCGGCTGGGGCTGGCACTGCGTCCGCTGCAGCCGCAGGAGAAGCGCGAACTCGCATCCGACGCCGGCCTGGTCGTCGAGGATGCGCGGGGCGCGTCCGCCATGGCGGGCGTGCAGCCGGGCGATGTGCTGCTGGCCATCAACGGCACGCCGGCGAAGAGCGTCGACCAGGTGCGCGAGGCGGTCGCCAAGGCCGACAAGTCGGTGGCGCTGCTGATCCAGCGCGGTGGCGAGCGTATCTTCGTGCCCGTGCGGCTGGGCTGACGCGCACCCCGGCGCAGCGGCCCCGGCTGCTGCGCCCGGGGCTCCTGCAAAAAATTACCGGATTCGCTTTCGGCGTGTGCGCGGGCCGGCGCGCGCGGAAGAATACTTGCCACCATGCCGCTGGAACTGCTTCACCGCCTTGCCCACCAAACGCTGCCCATCGCCGTGACCCAAGGCGATGACGTGGACGCCGTACGCATGCTGGCGCTGGCCGGCCACGTGCGCGCCGAGATCCCGAAGCCGGTGCGCACCCTGGACGGCCACCACCAGCCGCCGGCCACGGTGGTCGCCATCACCTCGCTGGGCAAGCAGATGATCCAGCGCTTTCCCCGCTTCTCGGGCCAACACGCCTGAAGCCCGGGCCGCTTACAGGCCGCCGGCCACCTTCAGCACCGTGCCCGTCACGTAGGAGGCGCGTTCCGACAGCAGCCATGCGATCGCTTCCGCGATCTCCTGCGCCTCGGCCGGCCGCTGCATCGGGATGCGTGCCGCCACGCGCTGGGGCCGTCCCGGCTCGCCCGCGGCGGCGTGGATGTCGGTGAGGGCCGTGCCGGGTGAAACGGCATTGACGCGGATGCGCCGGGCCGCGAGCTCGCGGGCCAGGCCGACCGTGAAGCCTTCCACGGCCGCCTTGGACGCGGCGTAGTGCACGTACTCGCCGGCGGCGCCCAGCGTGGCCGCGATGGACGACACGTTGACGATGCTGCCGGCCGTGCCCTCGGCGAGCCAGCGCCGCACCACGCACTGGCTCATCGCCATCGTGCCCAGCACGTTGACGTCCAGCACCCGCCGCATCGTCCCGATCGCCGTGTCGGCGAAGGACCCGAGCGGCCCGGTGATGCCGGCGTTGTTGACCAGGCCGGTGAGCGGGGCGAGCGCGGGCGGTATGCCGTCGACCACCCGCTGCGCCGCATCCGGGTCCGCGACGTCGGCCTGGATGGCCCAGGCACGTCGGCCCATGGCCTCGATCTGTGCTGCAAGCGCCCGCGCCGCGTCGTGCTGCGCGCTGTACGTGAACGCGACGTCATGGCCGGCGGCGGCGCACAGGCGCGCCGTGGCTGCGCCGATGCCCCGGCTGCCGCCGGTGATGAGGATGGTGCCTTGGGGCTGCGGTGCTGATGATTCCATGCGCTCTCCGTTCTTCCAAGTCTCCGATCATCGGTGAACTGAGTGGACGGCAGGCGCAGTGCCGGAAGGGTGGAGCGCCCTTCCGCGAAGGGCTCAGTAGCGGCGGCCGCCTCCGCCATAGCCGCCGCCACCGCCGCGGCGATCGCCGCCACCGAAGCCGCCGCCCGAGCGCGGCTCCATCGGCCGCGCGATGTTGACGGTCAAGGCCCGGCCGTCGACTTCCTTGCCGTTGAGCCCCTGGATGGCGGCCTGGGCTTCGGCGGGCGAGCCCATCTCGACGAAGCCGAAGCCCTTCGAGCGTCCCGAGTCGCGTTCCATCATGACCTTGGCCGAGGTCACGTGGCCGAAGGCCGCGAACTGCTGCTGCAGCGTGTCGTCGCGCATCGAGTAGGAGAGGTTGCCGACGTAGAGTCTGTTGTCCATGGATTTCTTTCTTGAGGGGTGGGAGTGAACCGGGGGCCGCGCCGCGGACCCGGAAGGGAGGGATGCGCCGGGCGTGCCTATCGGGCAGGGCGCCGTGGTGACGAGGAGCCGCCTTGGGAGCGGGGTTCGAGGTGGCGGAACGTGATCCGCCCCTTGTTGAGGTCGTACGGCGACATCTCGAGGGAGACCCGGTCGCCGGCAAGCACGCGAATGCGGTGCTTGCGCATCTTGCCGCCCGAGTAGCAGATCAGGCTGTGGCCGTTGTCGAGGGTGACGCGAAAGCGCGAGTCGGGCAGCACCTCCTCGACCTTGCCTTGCATTTCAATCAGTTCTTCCTTGCCCACGAGGCTCCTTCGGTGAATCGGCGGGAGACGTGCTCACGCCAGCTGGTTGTTCAGGACGAAATGTCGGCCTTGCGCAAGCGCGTAGCGCGCGGCGCGCGCAGCGCTGTCGAAGTGCGGAATGAGCCGGAAGACCCGGTCGTGCATGCCGCGGCGGATGGAAACCGAGGCGGCGTACTGTCCGCTGTCGGTGAGTTTCGTCATCGGGGTGACGAGGTATTGGCCCACTTCGTGGGCGCGGGAAATCTTCATGCGATCGAAAAAACGGCGGCCGCCAGAAAAGCGGCGGAATCTGCGCGCGGGCCGGAAGGCCCATCGGGCAGCGGTTGAATCCGTGGAGGAAACGGGAACGGTCCGCGGGATGTTCTGTAGTGAACGGACCGACGATGAAGCTCGCCGAGGAGGGATGTGACGTTTGGCCGGGAAGGACAGGGATCTGTCCGGGCCGAAGCCTGGGCGGCCAGCGACTGCCGCGAGGTGTCAATCAAGGACCGAGGCAACGAGCACGCCGCGGTCGATTTTTCTATTGTAGGCGATTTCGAAGGGGCCTCTCGTCTGGACGCCGCGGCGTGTTGCTGCACGCGCAGACGGCTCGCTGCGCGGTGTGTGCGGCTGCGCGAAAATGGCGGCGAACATGAGCTCCCCACCTTTCTCCATCGTCATCGGGCCGCGCTGGGCCGCCTTCGCCCAGGCCCGTGACGGCATGCGGATGCTTGGCACCGTGCAGCGCGGCATGCAGATCGGGGCGCTGGCACTCCTGCCTGACGGCACCTATGCCCAGGTCAACGGCGACGTGGTCGAACGCCTGAACACCAGCCGCGTGCTGTATGCGATGCGCGGCAAGCACGCCGCGGCCCCGCGCATGGCCCGGCCTGTCGCGGCACCTGCGGCCGTCGTGGTGAAGAAGCGCCGCCGGATCGTCGTGCCGCCATCGACCAGTTCCTAGGCGCCGGGGTCCGTCGCAGCGGACCTTGCCAGTTGCGAAGGAAAGTGCCGCATGCGACGCGGCAGAAAGAAAAAAGGCCTTGCGAAATCGCAAGGCCTTTTTCTTGAGTGGCTCCCCGACCTGGGCTCGAACCAGGGACCTACGGATTAACAGTCCGGCGCTCTACCGACTGAGCTATCGGGGAATGAGCCCATGAGTATAGCGTGTTTTTTGGGCCGCTCTCATCGGGCATGAACGAGGCGGCGAAATCGGCACCCTGGCGCACGCCGCATCGTGTTCACGGTACGGCCTTGAGCACCGGGTCCAGATAGGTGGCGTGCTCGCGCGTGTAGTCGGCGCGCAGGTGGTCGGAGTCCTTGTAGACCGGAGTGCCGTCTTCGGTGGTGCGGATGCACAGGCCGCCCGGGCACAGCGTCGGCAGCGGGTCGATCAGCGTGGCGCCGCTGCTCACGGCCAGCTCGCGCAGGCGGGTGTCGACGAACTGCTGGTCGCCCGGCAGCGACACGCGCGGGCTGACGCGCTTCACGCTCCAGGCGCCGAGGCGGTCGTAGGTGATGAGGTGCTTGGGCTCGAAGGCGTCGCCGATCGGGTTGTCGAGCAGGAAGTACACGCGCGTGTGCAGCGACAGGTCCTTGAGGATGAACTCCAGCGACTTGAGCGCCCATTCCACTCCGCCGCCGCCGCGGAAGGCGTACTTGCGGTTGCCGGTGAGGCGGTCGCGGTAGTAGTAGCCCTCGTCGTAGTTGCCGTCGGGATTCGCCACGGCCTGCTTGATGAAGTAGCAGTTCCAGCAGCCGCCGATGACGACGGCGTCGGGCTTGGTGGCGTGGATGTAGTCGATGATGTCGCTGCGCCAGCTGTCGCAGTCGACGTTGCGGTCCTCGAACACGTTGGGGATCGGCGGGCAGCCGCCCTTCGTCGCGAAGAGCAGGGTGTGGAGCGAGGCCGGGCCGCCCTGGCGCGCGATCTCGACGGCGCGCGGGCCGTATTGCTCGATGTGGCTGTCGCCGAAGAGCAGCACGCGCTTCGGGCCGGTGCCGAGGGTGTAGGCGGGCTGTTTGCCGAGCGTGGTGCGCGCCAGGCCGTCCGGGTAGGCCCAGTCGGTGGTGGCGGCGGCCACGCGGCTGAGGTACGGGTCGCTCAGCCGCGGCGGCAGCCGCTGTGCCCAGGCGAGCAGGCCGAGCGCGAACACGGCGGCCATGGCGAGCGACAGGCCGCCCACCACGCCAGCGCGGCGGCTGCGGCGCAGCGGCTGTTCGACCCACTTCCAGGTGGCCCAGGCGAGGGCGATGGCGGCGGCCACGCAGACGATGCGCACGTTGCGCGAGGGCATGCCGCCTTCGAGCACGCGCACATAGGCCAGCAGCGGCCAGTGCCAGAGGTACAGCGGGTAGCTGATGAGGCCGACCCACACCATCGGACGCGAGCCGAGTACGTGGCGGTTGAGCCAGGCGGCCGGCCCGGCGGCGATGCAGAAGAAGGCGCCGAACACGGGCAGCACGGCCCACCAGCCGGGAAAGGCCTTGTCCTTGTTCAGCAGCACCAGGCCGGCCGCGATCAGCACGATGCCGGCGATGGCCTGCAGGTCGTCGCCGCGCGACAGCAGCCGGGGCCGGTGCAGCCGCACGTAGGCCAGCAGCCCGCCGGCGGCCAGTTCCCAGAAGCGCGAGGCCGGCAGGTAGAAGGTGGCGGTGGCCCAGGGGTGCACGCCGGCCACGTTGAGCAGGAAGGACAGCACCGCCACCGCGCCCAGCGTGGCCAGCACGTTCCAGCGGCGCCGCCAGGCCAGGCCCAGCAGCAGCGGCCACACGATGTAGAACTGCTCCTCCACCGCCAGCGACCACAGGTGCAGCAGCGGCTTGCTCTCGGTGGCCGTGTCGAAGTAGCCGGATTCGCTCCAGAACGCGAGGTTGGAGACGAAGCCGGCGCCCGCCGCGGTGTGCTTGCCCAGCTGCCCGAACTCGTCGACCAGCAGCACGTACCAGCCGAAGGCGAGCGTGGCCGCCATCATCGTCAGCAGCGCGGGGAAGAGGCGCCGCACGCGTCGCGCGTAGAAGTCGCGGTAGCTGAAGCCGTGGCTGGCCAGGTTGCCCAGCAGGATGGTGGTGATCAGGTAGCCGGAGATGACGAAGAAGATGTCGACGCCGATGAAGCCGCCCTTGACCCACTGCGGAAAGGCATGGAAGCCGACCACCGACAGCACGGCGACGGCGCGCAGGCCGTCGATGTCGGGCCGGTATTTCAGGTGCAGGGTGGTGTCGGCGGGGGCGTGGGGCGTCGTCGTCATGCAGGCGGAAGGCGGTCGCCGGAGGCGGGTGGACCGCCGGGCATTGTCGCCGCTGGCCCGCCCCGGGAGGCGCCGCTCCCGGCGGCCGGGCTCAGCGCACCGGCACGTCGTGCCGCAGGTGGCGCGCGAGCTCCGCCTTCAGCGACGCGGCGGCGGCCTCCGGCTCCGCCGCGGCGACGACGGCCCGCACCACGGCTGCGCTGCCCACGCCGGTGGCCATCACCGCCGGCAGGCTGCCCGCGTCGATGCCGCCGATGGCCACCAGGGGGTAGCCCTGCATCAGCCGCGCGTAGTCGCCCAGGCGCGCCAGGCCCTGCGGCGCGGTGGCCATCTGCTTGAGCGTGGTGGGGAACACGGCGCCCAGCGCCAGATAGCTGGGGCTCACCGCATCGGCGCGGACCATCTCGGCATAGCCGTGGGTGCTGACGCCCAGGCGCAGGCCGGCGGCGCGCAGCGTGTCGACCTCAGCCTCGTTCAGCGCGTCGAGGTCCTCCTGCCCCAGGTGGACGCCGTAGGCCCCGGCCTCGATCGCCTCGCGCCAGTGGTCGTTGATGAAGAGCAGGGCCGGCGTGCCGCGCACGGCGTCGACCGCCACGCGCACCTCGCGGCGGACGGCCGCGGCGTCGGTCGACTTGAAGCGCAGCTGCACCGTGGGCACGCCGGCGCGGGCCATGCGGCCGACCCAGGCGGCATCCGGCAGCACGGCGTACAGGCCCAGGCGCCCCGGGCAGGGCGGGAAGGCATCGTCGCGGGCCTGCGGCGGAAACTCGCGCAGGTCGAAGTCCACCGGCGTCGCCGGCCAGGCCTGGGCGTCGAAGAAGCCCAGCCGCTGGGTCTGGCCCTGCCAGGCGCGGGCGATGCATTCGGCGTCGTGCTCGACGAAGCCGAGCAGCACGCACGCCTGCTTGACGCCCCGGTACACCGGCTCGGCCAGGGCGTAGGCCTGCGGCACGCTCGGCGGATGCGCGCCGAAGCGCGGCAGATGGGCGGTGAGCACCGCCGAGGCGATGGCGTTGGGATCGTGGTCGGTCATGGGATGGGGCGTCTTCAGGCGTGGTGCCAGAAAGGGGTGCCGAGCACGGGCGTGCTGGGCTGGGCGGCGTCGCTGGCAGGCATGGCGCCGGCCTGGCGGGCGGCGCGGCCGGCGCGCACCGCGTCGGCGAAGGCGCCGGCCATCGCGACCGGGTCTTGCGCCAGAGCGACGGCGGTGTTGAGCAGCACGCCGTCGTAGCCCCATTCCATCACCTGGCAGGCGTGCGAGGGCAGGCCCAGGCCGGCATCGACCAGCATCGGCACGTCCAGCCGCTCGCGCAGCAACTGCAGCGCGTAGGGGTTGACGGGACCGCGGCCGGTGCCGATGGGCGCGGCCCAGGGCATCACGGCCTGGCAGCCGACGTCGACCAGGCGCTGGCACAGCACCAGGTCCTCGGTGCAGTAGGGCAGCACCTGGAAGCCGTCGTCGATCAGCAGGCGCGCCGCCTCCACCAGGTTGAGCGTGTCGGGCTGCAGGGTGTAGTCGTCGCCGATCAGCTCCAGCTTGATCCAGGGCGTGTCGAACACCTCGCGCGCCATCTGCGCGGTGGCAATGGCTTCCTGCAGGCTGTGGCAGCCGGCGGTGTTGGGCAGCACCGGCACGTCGAGGCGCTTGAGCAGGGCCCAGAAGTCCTGCCCGGCCTCGGCACCCGACGGGGCCGCGCCCTGGCGGCGCAGCGAGGCGGTGAGCATCGCCGGCCGGGCGCGCTGCACGGCGGCCTCCAGCACGTCGGGCGAGGGGTAGCGGGCGGTGCCCAGCAGCAGGCGGCTGTCGAAGCGCTGGCCGTAGAGGACCAGCGCATCGCCGGCCGTGGAAGAAGTGGGGTGGTTCATGCCGTTCAGCCTCCCGTCACCGGCCGGATCACCTCGACCTCGTCGCCCTCGCGCAGTTTGCGCTGGGTGTGCGAGGAGCGGGGCACGAATTCGCGGTTCACCGCGGCCGCGTAGGGCGGCGCCGGCGCCAGCAGCGCGATGGCGTCGGCCAGCGTGGCGGGCGGCGCCAGCTCGCGCGGCTGGCCGTTGAGCAGGATGTTCATGGGGTGTCCAGTATGGGCAGATCGAAGCGGCGCGCCAAGGCATCGCCCTCATCCGCCAGAACCTGCATCGCCGCGTCGAGCACGGCGGGCGAGATCATGAAGCCGTGGCGGTACAGGCCGTTGACCTGCAGCACGCGCGGCGCCAGCCAGCGCAGCGCGGGCCGGTTGTCGGGCAGGGTGGGGCGGCACTGGGTCGCCACCTCGAGGATGCGCGCCTCGCCGAAGCCGGGGTGCACGGCGTAGGCGGCGCTGAGCAGTTCCATCGCCGAGCGCACGCTGGCCGGCGAGAGGTCGTCGGACTCGATCTCGGTGGCGCCGACGACGAAGACGTGGCCCGGCTTGGGCGCGATGTAGAGCGGGTAGCGCGGGTGCGCGAAGCGCGTGGGCCGGCGCAGCTCGACGCCCGGCGCGTGCAGGCGCAGCACCTCGCCGCGCACGCCGCGCAGCGCGCTCCACTGCGGCTTGGCGCCCAGGCCGCGGCAGTCGATGACGCGCTCGTGCGCGGTGGGCGAGAAGTCCTGCGGCGCGCGCGGGCTGTGCCAGTGCAGGCGCGCGTTCGGCAGCGCCTGCAGGCCGGCGAGCAGGGCGGCCAGCAACTCGCGGTTGTCGAGCTGGCCTTCGCCGGGCAGCAGCCAGCCCTGTGCGAAGCGGCCGGCCAGCGCAGGCTCCAGCGCCGCCAGGGCCGGGCCGTCCAGCCGCTGCATGGCCGGCAGTTCCGGCACGCCGGCCTGGGTGCGCTGCAGCGTGGCGGCCAGGCGCGCGGCCTCGTGGGCGTCCTGCCGGTGCCAGACGAAGAGCGTGCCTTCGCGCTGGAAGAAGACGGGCGCAGGCAGGCCGGCCAGCAGCTGCGGCCAGCGCTCCAGCGCATGCACGCCCATGCGCACCAGCGGCTCGGGCGCGATGGCGGATTCGGCCAGCGGCGCCAGCATGGCGGCGGCCACGCGGGCGGCCGCGCCCTCGGCATCGGGGCCGCCGGCCTCGTGCACGTCCACCGTGCAGCCGGCGCGCGCCAGGGCCAGCGCCATCAGCCGGCCCATCAGGCCGGCGCCGAGCACGTGGGCATGCGCGAAGGGCAGGCCGGTCATGGACAGGCCCTCTGCGACACTCCGCGGCCATGACGAACACGCTCCCCCCCGAAGGCACGCTGCGCTACGCCCGCGTGCTCAGCATCGCCGGCTCCGACAGTGGCGGCGGCGCGGGCATCCAGGCCGACCTGAAGACCTGCGCGGCGCTGGGCTGCTACGGCATGACGGCCATCACCGCGCTCACCGCGCAGAACACGCGCGGCGTGACGGGCATCCATGCGGTGCCGCCGGACTTCCTGAAGGCGCAGCTGCAGGCCGTCATCGAGGACATCGGCGTCGATGCCGTCAAGCTGGGCATGCTGCACGCGCCCGAGGTGGTGGAGGTGGTGGCCTGGGCGATCCGGCACTACGGCCTGCGGAAGGTCGTGCTCGACCCGGTGATGGTCGCCACCAGCGGCGACCGGCTGATCGCCGAGGAGACGGTGCAGGTGATGGTGCGCGAACTCTTCCCGCGCGCCGCCGTCGTCACGCCCAACCTCGACGAGGCCGCGCTGCTGGTGGGGCACCCCATCGCGGGCCCCGAGGCGCTGGACGCCGCGGCGGACGAGCTGCTGGCGCTGGGCGCGCCGGCGGTGCTGCTCAAGGGCGGGCACCTGCCGGGCGACGAGGTGGTGGACCTGCTGGCCGGGGCCGACGGCACGCGCCAGCGCTTCGGCGCGCCGCGCATCGCCAGCCGCAACCTGCACGGCACCGGCTGCACGCTGTCCTCGGCCATCGCCTGCGGCCTGGCGCTGGGGCTGGATCTGCCGGCCGCCGTGGCCCAGGCGCGCGACTACGTGCGCGGCGCCATGCAGGCCGGCGCCGAGGTGCGCACCGGCGGCGGACACGGCCCGCTCAACCACGGCTTTGCGCCCCGGCCAGCGGTGCGGCTCCCGCTGCCGCCTGGCGCGTGACGCGCGCCAGCACGAAGCACGCGAGCAGCGTCGGCAGCGCCGAGCCCCACTGCGGCGCCCACTTGGCGCAGGCGTGGTACAGCGCGATGCCGCCGATCCAGACCAGCGCGGCCGACCAGTCGACGCGCCGCGCCCCGACCTGGGAAGCGGACGCGCCGCCCAGCCGCCCCAGGATCACGCCGTACAGCGGCACGAACACCGAGCTGAGCATCAGCAGGAAGGGCTCCAACTGGTGCATCGGCAGCACCAGCGCCAGCGCGATGCACAGCGCGGCCATCGCCAGGCCCCACTTGCGCACGCTCCAGCGCGGCGCCAGGCTGTGCACCGAGACCGAGCCCGAGTAGACGTCGCCATACGCGTTGTCCAGCTCGTCGATGAGGATGAGGCCGAGCGCGATCAGCCCGCCCTGCGCCAGCAGCAGCGCCGTGACCAGCGAGGTGCCCGGCTCGGCCACGCTGGCGACCATCACGCCCAGCGCATAGCACCACACGTTGGCCAGCGCATAGCCGGCCCAGGTGCCGCCGAAGGCGCCGCCCAGCCTGCCGTTGCCGGCGCGCCGGCCGTGGCGCGCGTAGTCCGCCACCAGCGGCAGCCACGACACCGGCATCGCGATCACCAGGTCCATCGCGCTGAACAGGCCCATGCTGCCGTCGCCCGTGCGCTGCCAGAAGGCGTCGAAGCCCTTGGCCGAGAGCTGCGCACCGAACTGCCAGGTCAGCCACACCAGCGAGATCACCACCAGCGGCAGCCCGAAGCGCGCCACGAAGCGGCGCACCAGCGTCACCATCGAGCCCGACAGCAGCGCCAGCAGCACCGCGCCCCACAGCAGCGTGCCGGCCAGCACGCCGCCGCTGCCGCCCAGGTCCAGCCCCAGCGCCTGCCTGGCGATGGCCTGCGTGCCCTCGCGCATCACCACCAGCTCGAAGGTCGTCCAGCCCACCAGTTGCACGATGTTGAGCACCACCGGCAGCCGCGCGAAGGCGCTACCGTAGGTGGCATGCATCAGGCCGGCGCTGGCCAGGCCCGTCTCGCAGCCCAGGCGCGCCGTCCAGGCCAGCAGCCCGGCGCCGATGGCCGAGCCGGCCAGGATGGCGATGACCGCATCGCGCGTGCCGACGGCCGGCACCAGGTAGGCGCCGATCTGCATGACCAGCAGGCCGACGCCGAGGCTGAACCACAGCGAGAGGTGGTCGTGCCAGCGGAACACGCGGCTGGCGTCGGACAGCGGCGTCAGCGCCTCGTTGGCGGTGGAAGGATCTTGGGCTTGCGCCATGCATTTGCTCCAGTCAGTGCAAGTGATGGCAGGTGGGCTTGGCCCGTTGGCGGAGTCGGCTGCCCGCGGTGGGGCAGTGCATGCCGGGCCGGCTTCCCTGCGCGAGGATGACCTCAATCAGGTTCGAAGGGACTCTCTCAGTCCGTCGCGGCTGCGGCGGACACCCCTAGCGGCGCGCTCCGCAAGGGGCGAAGCGACGACAGATTGTAGTGAAGCCTACCGGCGGCCGGCCGCGACGCCCAGCAGCTCGTGCAGCCGCGTGCTGGTGGTGGTGTACTGCAGCGGCGGCGGCTTGCCGCCCGTCACGATGTCGGCCACGCCCCAGGCGGCCAGCGTGGCCTCGTGGAAGCCGCAGACGATGAGCTTCTTCTTGCCCGGGTAGGTGTTGATGTCGCCCACCGCGAAGAGGCCGGGCTCGCGCGTCTGGAAGCGTTCGGTGTCCACCGGGATCTGCTTGCGCTGCAGCTCGATGCCCCAGTCGGCGATCGGCCCCAGGCGCGGCGAGATGCCCTGGCAGACGACCAGCGCATCCAGCGGGAGGCGCTGTTCGCTGCCTTCCGGCGTGTCGAGGGTGAGCGTGGCGCCGTCGAAGGCGGTGGGCTGCCCGATGGCCAGCCGGATGGCGCCGCTGGCGATCTGCTCGCGCAGGCGGGCCAGGCTGGCCTCCTCGGCGCGGAAGACGTCGCGCCGGTGCACCAGGGTCACGCCCGGGGCGGCCACCGCCAGCGCCAGGGCGGTCAGCACCGCCTCCTCGTCGCCGCCGTTCACGGCGACGCGCTGGCCGGCGAAGCGTTCGATCGAAGCCGGGTGGTAGAAGAGGCGCGTGCCCTCGAAGCGTTCCACGCCGTCGATCGCCAGCTTCTTGGGGACGAAGGCGCCGACGCCGGCCGCGACGACCACGGTGCGGGCGACGAACACGGTGCCGGCCGAGGTGCCCGCGCGCCAGCGGCCGTCGGCCTCGCGCGCCAGCGTGGCGACCTGCTCGCCCAGGTGCATCGGCACCTTGAACGGCGCGAGCTGCTCGAGCAGCGCCTCCGCCAGGCCGCGCCCGGTGGTGGCCGGCGTGCCGGGGATGTCGTAGATGGGCTTGTGGCCGTACAGCTCGACGCACTGGCCGCCCGCGTGGGGCAGGGCATCGACGAGGCGGCAGGGAATCTCGAGCAGGCCGAGCTGGAAGGCCTGGAACAGCCCGACCGGGCCCGCGCCGATGATGAGCGCGTCGGTTTCGATCGGTGCCGTCGTGTCTTTGGGCACTTAGGTCGGCTGAACGCGCCGAGTCATCGGAAGGCCGCGGAGCAGGCCATGCGGGAATGCTCGCGGAACCGGCTTCGCCGGGCCGCAGAGCATGCCCCCTTGAGGGGGTTGGCGAAGCGGAACGAAGTCCGCGAAGACTGGGGGTGGGCTCATTTCACCAGCTCGGCGAGCTTGCCCGGCTTGTCTTTCCACTCGTCGGCGTCGGGCAGCGCGGCCTTGCGCTTGGTGATGCTCTTCCAGCCGTCGGCCTGGGCCAGCTCGGCGTTGAGCTGCACGAATTCGAGCTGGTCGGCGGGGAGGTCTTCCTCGGCGTAGATGGCGTTGGCCGGGCACTCGGGGATGCAGACGGCGCAGTCGATGCACTCGTCAGGATCGATCACCAGCATGTTCGGCCCCTCGCGGAAGCAGTCCACCGGGCACACGTCGACGCAGTCGGTGTATTTGCAGCGGATGCAGTTCTCGGAGACGACGTGGGTCATGGCGCTGTGGCTGGTGAGGTAGTCGGGGGAAACCCGCGATTCTATGCGGAGGCCTTGTCCACGCCCTGCGCGCGGACAAGAACGGCGGCGGAGGTGCGGTGCGAGGCGGTGTCCACCAGCACCAGCGAGCCCAGGGCCCGCGATTCGGCGAAGGGGCGCACGGCCAGCGGCTGCTGCAGCGCCAGCACCACCTCGCCGATGGCGTTGGGCGGCAGCTCGGTGGCCGGCTCGGCCGCCAGCGTGGTGACGTCGAGGCGGTGCGCGATGCGCGCGACCTTGGCCTTGACCCATCGGTGGCCCTGCAGCGCCCAGTACACGCGGCCGGGCACCAGCGGCTCGTCGTCCAGCCAGGCGACGGTGGCCGTGATCTCGCGCTGCGGCTCGAAGGCGTCGGGCGCCAGCAGCCAGTCGCCGCGCGAGACGTCCACCTCGCGGTCGAGCACGATGCCGGCGCTGTGGCCGGCGTGCACCGCGCGCTCCTGCCGCGCGTGGGTGAGCACGCGGGCCACGGTGGCGTGCTGGTTGCCCGGCAGGATGGCGATGCGCTGGCCCGCCTCCACGTGGCCGCTGGCGATGCGGCCCCAGAAGATGCGGCGGCCCTGGCTGGTGTCGTTCGATCCGGAGAACTTCTCGACCCACTGCACCGGGAAGGCGAAGGGCACGGCCTCGTCCTGCGCCGTCACCGGCAGGGCTTCCAGCAGCTCCAGCAGGCTGGGGCCGTCGTAGCCGGCCCAGCCGCCGCTGCCGTCCTGGTGGCGGCTGGCGACGTTCCAGCCCTTCAGCGCGGAGAGGGGGACGATGGCCTCGATCCGCACGCCCGCGGCGGCGGCGAACTCGTTCAGCGCGCCGGAGATGCGCTCGAAGGCGAGCTGGGCGTCGTCGATGGCGTCCAGCTTGTTCACCGCGACGACGATGGACTGCACGCGCAGCAGGTGCGCCAGCAGCATGTGGCGGCGCGTCTGCGCCAGCAGCTCGCTCTGCACCACCTCGCCGTCGCTCACCTCGGCCGCCCAGGGCAGCTTGGTGGCGTCGACCAGCACTACCGCGGCGTCGGCGTTGGAGGCGGCCGTCACCATGTTGCGGGTGTACTGCTCGTGGCCGGGCGCGTCGCCGATGATGAACTTGCGTTTCGCCGTCGAGAAGTAGCGGTAGGCCACGTCGATGGTGATGCCCTGCTCGCGCTCGGCCGAGAGGCCGTCGGTCAGCAGGGCCAGGTCGGTCTCGCCGCTGCGCTGCACGCCGGCGAGCTGGTCCTGCAGCACCGACTTGCTGTCCACCAGCAGCCGGCCGATCAGGGTGCTCTTGCCGTCGTCCACGCTGCCGCAGGTGATGAAGCGCAGGGCGGTGCCCGTGTCGCCGGGGGCGGTGCCGGCCGCGCTGGCGGCGGCGATCAGTTCGGTCGTCGTCATGTTCGTCGGGGTCAGAAGTAGCCGTCCTTCTTGCGCTTCTCCATCGAAGCGTCGGAGGTCTTGTCGTCCATGCGGGTGGCGCCGCGCTCGCTCACCTCGGCGACCAGCGTCTCGAGCACCACGTCGCCCGCGTCGGCCGCGAGGCTCTCGACCGGGCAGGTGCAGGTGATGTCGCCCACGGTGCGGAAGCGCACGTCGCGCAGCTCCACGGTCTCGCCGTCACGCGGCGGGGTCAGCTCGGTCACGGGCACCAGCAGGCCCTTGCGCTCCACCACCTCGCGGCGGTGCGTGTAGTAGATCGAGGGCAGGGCCACCTGCTCGCGCTCGATGTACTGCCACACGTCCAGCTCGGTCCAGTTGCTGATCGGGAACACGCGGAAGTGCTCGCCCGGCGCCAGGCGGGTGTTGAACAGCGTCCACAGCTCGGGCCGCTGGTCCTTGGGCTGCCATTGGCCGAAGGCGTCGCGGTGCGAGAAGATGCGCTCCTTGGCGCGGGCCTTCTCCTCGTCGCGGCGCGCGCCGCCGATCAGGGCGTCGAAGCGGAATTCCTCGATCGCCTCCAGCAGCGTCACCGACTGGTGCACGTTGCGCGACTCGCCCGGGTGCGCCAGGCGCACGGTGCCGCGCGCCATCGAGTCCTCCACGCTGCGCACGATGAGGTGGGCGCCCAGCTCCTGCGCACGCCGGTCGCGGAACTGCGTCACCTCCGGGAAGTTGTGGCCGGTGTCGATCATCAGCAGCGGGTAGGGCAGCCGGCCGGCGCCGAAGGCCTTCTCGGCGCACTTGAGCAGCACCAGCGAGTCCTTGCCGCCGGAGAACAGCAGGGCCGGGCGCTCGAAGGCGGCGGCCACCTCGCGCAGGACGAAGATGGCCTCTTCCTCCAGCGCGTCCAGGTGCGCGTTGGACAGGTGCGCCGCGGCGGGCACGGGCGTATCGGGCAGCAGCAGGTCGAGTTCGGTGCGGGCGTTCATGGGATCGATCGGGCGCGGGACGGGTGGGGTGGGCGGGCGTGGGGTGTCGGTCAGTGCGCCAGGTGCAGGCCGCATTCGCGGTTGTCCTCGCCCTTGGTCGGGTCCGCGTAGTCGAAGTTGTTGGGCAGGCCGTGGGCCTGGCAGTAGGCGTACAGCTCCTTGGAGGTCCAGTGCAGCAGCGGCGCGACCTTGACCAGGCCGTCCGGGTTGAGGCTGACCGGGTCCATCTGCGCCCGCACGGCGGTGTCGGTGGCGCGCAGGGCGGTGAACCAGACCTGCGGCGCGGTCTCGCGCAGGGCGCGCGCGAAGGGCTCGAGCTTCACTTCCTCGGTGAAGGCGGCGTGGCGCGGGTCGTCCAGCGCCGGCGTCGGGCCTTCCACCGCCTCGCGGTGCGCGCGCGAACGGCGCGGCAGGTAGATGCGCAGGTTCAGCTGCAGCAGCTTCGTCACCTCGTCGGCGAAGCGGTAGGTGGCCTCGGTGTTGTAGCCGTTGTCCATCCAGACCACCGGCACGTCGGGCCGGGCGCGCGTGACCATGTGCAGGATCACGGCCTCGAAGGGCCGGAAGTTGGTGGTGACGATGGCGGGCCGGCCCAGGCCGATGGCCCAGTCCACCAGGCCCTGCGCGTCGCGGCCGAGTTTGGCGTTGACGCGGGCGAGATCGAGGTCGGTGTCGGCCGGGGCGGGGCGGGAAGGAAGAGCGATGGTGTTCATGGGGAGAAAGCGACTTTAGGGACGGCCCTTATGAATCCCAACGATTTTTTGATTCGCGCCTTATGCGGATAAGCAAATGCGCCAGTGTTCATGCGGGTTGGCGGGCCATCCGCCGCGGATTCCGGATATGGCCGCCCACCGTCGCGGCGCACGCCCGGAGAAGCCGGTCGGCCGCCCACAAACGGCACAGGGCCCCCGAGGGAGCCCTGTGCCGGATCGCCTGTCGGCGTGAAAGGGTGCGCCGGCCTTCAGGCCCGCACGAAGTGCGGCGCGGCCTCGACGGCGTCGCCCTGGTAGAAGTGGGCGTAGCGGTCGAACTGGCGCCGCGCGGCCGACGCGTCCACGCCTTCCCTCAGCACCGCGCTGGAGAAGCCGCTGCGCTGCATCTGCACCAGCTGGTCGATCAGCACGTCGCCGGTGGCGCGGATGTCGCCGGCGAAGCGGCGGCGGCGGCGCAGCAGGAGGGCCTGGCTGAAGGCGCGGCCGTCGGTGAACTTGGGAAAGTTCAGCTCGATGCGGTCGACGCCTTCCAGGTCGACCTCGGCGGCCGTCGGGTCGGCGTCGTTGGGCAGCTGCAGGACCTTGAGGCCCTTCGGGTCCTCGCTCTCGCCGGCATGGTCGGCGGCGGACAGGATGCGCAGGGCCTGCTTCATGCCGCCACCTCCTCGGCCTTGAAGCGCGCGCCGTTGGCGGCGGCCTTGAAGGGGTCGTGGCCGACGCGGCGCAGCGCGTCGATGAAGTGCTCGCCGGGCTTGCGCACGGCGCGGTAGGTGTCCAGGATCGCCTCGATCACGCCGGGCACCTCGGCCGCGGAGAACGAGGGGCCGACCACCTTGCCGGGCAGGGCCGGGCCGGAGAGCTGCGAGCCGTCGGAGCCGCCCAGCGTGATCTGGTACCACTCCTTGCCGTCCTTGTCGACGCCGAGGATGCCGATGTGCCCGCTGTGGTGGTGGCCGCAGGAGTTGATGCAGCCGCTCATGTGCAGGTCGATCGGACCGAGGTCGGTCGCCAGGTCGATGTCCTGGTACAGCTCGGCCAGCGCCGCCGCGATGGGCAGCGAGCGCGCGTTGGCCAGCGAGCAGAAGTCGCCGCCGGGGCACACGATCATGTCGCTGATCAGGCCGATGTTGGCCTGCGCCAGGCCCAGCCCGCGGGCCGCCTCGTACAGCGCGGGCAGGTCGCTCTCGTGCACCCAGGGCAGCATCAGGTTCTGCTCGTGCGTCAGGCGCGCCTCGCCGGCGCTGAAGCGGTCGGCCAGCTGCGCCAGGGCCTCCAGCGTGTCGGCGTCGGCGTCGCCGGGCGCGAAGCCCACGCGCTTGAACGACAGCGTGACGGCGCGCAGCTGCGGCAGGCGGTGCCCGCGCACGTTCTGCCGGATCCAGCGCTGGTAGAGCTGGCCGTTGGGGTCGACCTTCGCGGGCAGGTTGGCGGCCTGCAGCGGCGGCACGACGAAGCAGGCCTGCACGCGGTCGCGCTCGGCCTGGGTGATGGTGTGGGGGGCGCCGTCCTGCTCGACGATGGCCTTGTACTCGGCCTCCACGTCGTCGATGAACTTCTGGCCCTCGGCCTTCACCAGGATCTTGATGCGCGCCTTCCACTTGTTGTCGCGCCGGCCGTAGCGGTTGTAGACGCGCACCACGGCCTCGACGTAGTTGAGCAGCTGGTCCCAGGGCAGGAACTCGCGCACCACGGTGCCGATGACAGGCGTGCGGCCCATGCCGCCGCCGACCTTGACGGTGAAGCCCACCTCGCCGGCGTCGTCGCGCAGCGCCTGGATGCCGATGTCGTACCAGCCCGTCGCGGCGCGGTCCTCGGCAGCGCCGTTGAAGGCGATCTTGAACTTGCGCGGCAGGAAGGCGAATTCCGGGTGCAGCGTGCTCCACTGGCGCAGGATCTCGGCGAAGGGCCGGGTGTCGACGATCTCGTCCTCCGCGATGCCGGCGTAGGCCTCGCAGGTGATGTTGCGGATCGCGTTGCCGCTGGTCTGGATGCCGTGCATGCTGACGCTGGCCAGCAGGTCCATCACGTCGGCCGCCCGGGTGATGGGGATCCAGTTGAACTGCACGTTGGTGCGGGTGGTGAAGTGGCCGTAGCCGTATTTCAGCGGGGGCGCCGCCAGCGTCAGGCCGGGCTGGGCCGCCTGCAGCTCGTTCTGCGTGGCCTGGGCCTGCGCCAGCAGCTCGGGATCGGGCCGGTCGTACTCGCGGGCGATGTGCGCCAGCATGCGCAGCTGCGTGCTGCTGATCTCGCCGTAGGGCACGGCGATGCGGGCCATGGGGGCGTAGCGCTGGATGTACCAGCCGTTCTGCAGCCGCAGCGGCAGCAGCTCCTCGTCGGAAAGCTCACCGCGCTGCCAGCGCTCGAGCTGGTCACGGAACTGCTCCGCACGCAGGCGGACGAACTGGCGATCGAAATCTGTGTACTGGTACATCGTGTGGGTCTGGCGGGTATCGGCGACCTTGCCGCAAGGGCCAGCCTTCGGAGGATCGGCGACTTTAGGGGCGAGCCTTATGGAAGCAAACTATTTTTTGGTTCGCGCCTTATGCGAATAAGCATATGCACCTGTGTTCATGCGGGTTGCAGGCCGATTCGGGCGCGGCGGCGGATAAGCGGCCCGCGCGGGCCCCGCCGAGCCTGCAATTCTAGGAAGCGGCGCCGGGCCGCGCAGGCGCCGGGCTTTCTGCCGGTTCCCCGTCTTCCGCCAGGGCCGCCTGGATGTCCTCCAGCCGCCGGCCGCGCGTCTCCACGCCGCTGCGCACCAGCAGCACCGCGGCGACCGCCATCGGCAGCGCGATCGCCAGCGCCGACAGCGCGAGGTGCCCGAACACGCCGGCCACCCCGAAGCCGGCGCCCAGGATGCCGCCGGCCTTGGAACTGGCGGCGATGAGGCCCGAGCCCGTGCCGCGCAGGTGCACCGGGTAGATCTCGGCCGCATAGGGGATGAGCATGGCGATCACGCCGCTGGCGCTGAGCAGCAGCAGCGCGGTGGCCCCCACCACGGCAGCCGGGGAGCGCACCTGCAGCGCGCCGAGCCCGGCGAAGAGCAGCAGCGCGGCGGCGGTCAGGGCGATGAACAGCACCAGCGCTCTGACGCTGCTCCAGCGGTGATAGAGCCAGATCACCACCAGCGTCCCCGGCAGCGCCAGCAGGGCCGAGCGCGCCAGCAGCGCGTTGGCGGCGCCGGGGTCCATGCCCATCGCGCCCAGGTTGGTCGGCAGCCACAGCAGGAAGCCGAAGTTCACCAGCCCCCAGGCCAGGCCGGAGACGATCAGCCCCCAGGCGATGCGGGCGTGCTGGCCCCGCAGCAGCTGGCGCAGGCCGGCCGGCGCCGCTTCCGGCTCGGCAACGACGGCTTCGCCGGAAGCCGCCGCGGCCGCATCGCGGCCCGCGAAGCGCGCCAGCACGGCATGGGCCGCCTCGAACAGGCCGGCGTTCGCCAGGAAGCGCGGCGACTCCGGGATGTAGCGCCCGAGGAAGATGATGAGCAGGCCGGTCGGCAGGCCGAGCAGCCACAGCGAGCGCCAGCTGAACAGCGGCACCAGCAGGTCGGCCGCGCCCGCCGCCAGCAGGTAGCCGGCCGAGGTGCCGACGCCGCCCAGCGCCACCAGCAGCCAGCCGCGGTGGGCGGCCGGCACCGTCTCGGCCATCAGCGTGAAGGCGATGGGCAGCAGGCCGCCGGCCGAGGCGCCCATCAGGAAGCACATCGCGAGGTTCCAGCCGAAGGCCGGCATGGCGCCGCAGATCGCGGTGCCGATGAACATCAGCGCCGACAGCAGGATCGCCGAGCGGCGCCCGAACACGTCCGCCAGCCGGCCCCAGACGACGGAGCCGACCGTGGTGCCGGTGAGCGCCACCAGGGCCAGCACGCCGGCGGTCTCCTTGCTGATGCCGTACTCGCGCGTCATGCCCGGCATCACGAAGCCCAGCGTGGCGGGCTTGAGCACGTCCACCGCCAGCGCGACGACGAGCACCGCCACCAGCTTCCAGTGCTCGGCGTTCAGCGGCACGCTGTCGGCCAGGTGGAACTGCAGCGGCCGGGCCGCCGGATGCAGGCTGCGGCGCATCTGCGCGATGCGCGGCATCAGGCCGTAGGCCGCGAGCAGCACGCCCAGGGGGATCGCCGCCATGCCGACCAGCATCGGCGCATCCATCTCCATGCCCACCATCTGCCAGCCGGTGTAGCGGCCCATGAGGAACATCGGCGCGTGCGCCAGCACGCCGCCGATGATCGCGATGCAGCCCAGCCAGAAGGCCAGGGGGTGGTGCAGGGAGAAGTCGCGTGAGGAGGACAAGACGGGGCGGCAGGGCACGGGAGGGGTATGCATCCTAGCGGTCCATCGGCAGGACCAGCGTCTCCTTCACCTCCTCCATCACCACGTAGCTGTGCGATTCGGCCGGCACGGGCAGCTTCTTGAGGATGTCCCCGAGCAAGTGGCGGTACTGGCCCATGCCGCGCAGCCGCGCCTTGACGAGGTAGTCGAAGCCGCCGGAGACGAGGTGGCATTCCAGCACCTCGGGCATCAGCAGCAGCTCCTTCTTCACCTTGTCGAACACCTCGCCCGACTTGGAGGCGAGCTTGATCTCGACGAACACCAGCAGCGTCTTGCCCACCGCCTCGGGCGAGACGCGGGCGTGGTAGCCGGTGATGACGCCGCTCTTCTCCAGCCGCTTGACCCGTTCCGAGCAGGGCGAGGTGGACAGGCCCACGCGCTGTGCCAGCTCGGTGATGGCGATGCGGCCCTCGCGCTGGAGGATGTCGAGGATCTTGCGGTCGATGCGGTCGAGGTCGGGCATGGTGCGTGCGGGCGATGGTTTCTGCGCCGGAAAGGCTGGTCGGAGGCCCGGTGGCAGTTGATTTTGCTGCAGATCACCAGAATTACCATGAAAGTTTCCGGCTTATGCGCCCTAGATTCGGGGAATCGTCCTTCCCATCTCCCTTCCTGCAGCGGGTCTTGCCATGAAAGTGATCGTTCTCGGCGGCGGCGTCATCGGTACCACCACGGCCTACTACCTGGCCCGCTCCGGCGCGCAGGTCACGGTGCTCGACCGGCAGGCCGGCGTGGCGCAGGAGACCAGCTTCGGCAACGCCGGCCAGGTCTCGCCCGGCTACTCCACGCCCTGGGCCGCGCCGGGCATCCCGCTCAAGGCGCTGAAGTGGATGTTCCAGAAGCACGCGCCGCTGGCCATCCGCGCCGACGGCTCGCTGTTCCAGCTGCGCTGGATGGCGCAGATGCTGCGCAACTGCTCGCCCGAACGCTACGCGGTGAACAAGGAACGCATGATGCGCGTGGCCGAGTACAGCCGCGACTGCCTGCGCGCACTGCGCGCCGAAACCGGCCTGCAGTACGAGCAGCGCACCGGCGGCACGCTGCAGGTCTTCCGCACCGCGCCGCAGATGGAGGCCGTGCAGCGCGACATCGCCGTGCTGCAGGAGTGCGGCGTGCCCTACGAGCTGCTGGACCGCGAGGGCCTGGCCCGCGTGGAGCCGGCGCTGGCCCGCACCGGCGGCGCGCTGGTCGGCGGCCTGCGCCTGCCCAACGACGAGACGGGCGACTGCCACCTCTTCACCAACCGCCTGGCCGGCGTGGCGCGCGGCCTGGGCGTCGAGTTCCGCTTCGGCGCGACGGTGCAGCAGGTGCTGGCCGAGGGCGGCCGCATCACCGGCGTGCGCGTCGATGGCGAGGTGCTGACGGCCGACCGCTACGTGCTGGCCTTCGGCAGCTATTCACGCGCCCTGGCCGCGCAGCTCGGGCTGGATCTGCCGGTCTATCCGGTCAAGGGCTACTCGCTCACCGTGCCGCTGGTCGATGCCAGCCTGGCGCCGCAGTCCACCGTGCTGGACGAGACCTACAAGATCGCCGTCACCCGCTTCGACGACCGCATCCGCGTGGGCGGCATGGCGGAGCTGGGCGGCTTCGACCTGCGCCTGGACCCGCGCCGCCGCGCCACGCTGGAGAAGGTGGTCGGCGAGCTGTTCCCCGGCGGCGACCTGCCGGCCGCCAGCTTCTGGACCGGCCTGCGCCCGATGACGCCGGACAGCACGCCCATCGTCGGCGCCACGCCGCTGGCCAACCTGTTCCTCAACACCGGCCACGGCACGCTGGGCTGGACCATGGCCTGCGGCAGCGGCAAGCTGGTGTCCGACCTGGTGACGGGCCAGCGCCCCGAGATCCGGACCGACGGGCTGGCGATGGAGCGCTACGGACGCCCGTCCACCGCGCGCCGGCCGGGCCTGCGGCCGGCGCACGCAGCGTCCTGAAGCACGCGCCCCGGGCCTGGCCCCCGCGGGCGGGCCGCCGGCATATGCCTTGATGCCTATGCCATTACACCTCGTTACGGGGCACCATCCCGGCATCGGATTCTTCGAGGTGCGAGGACGGTGGAACGGATCAGGAACGTCCTGGCGATGGTGTTGCTGCTGATGCCGGCAGGCGGCGCGCTGGCTGCGCCGCCCACTGCTTCGGTGGCGCCGGCGCCGGTCCTGGTGTCCATCCTCGACGGCGAAGCCGCGCTGCTGCGCGAGAGCGGCCGCTTTGGCGTGGCCGAAGGCGTGCGCCTGGCCGCCGGCGACCTCCTGGAGACCGGCCCGCAGGCGCGCCTGCTGCGCCTGGAGTTCGGCGATGGCGTGATCCTCGACCTGGGTCCGTCCACGCGCGCGCTCGTGGCGCCGCGCCCGGGCACGCGGGGGCAGGGCGCCGCGCCGCACGCCTATGTGCTGCAGGGCTGGTTCAAGCTCATCCAGCCGGCGGGCGGCGCGCCCGTGCCGGCCGCGGTGCTGACGCCCGCCTACGCGCTGTCGGAGCCCGCCGGCCAGCAGGTCGCCTCGGTCGATGCAGGTGGCTTCCAGCTCTTCTGCGAGGCCGGCGCCGTCGCGCTGCAGGACCGCGCCGCGGCGAAGCCCGCGCCGCCGCCCGTGCGGCTCAAGGCCGGTGAATTCTTCTCGCGCCGCGGCAGCGACAAGGCGGCCGTCACGCCGCGTCCCACGCCGGCCTTCATCCAGGCCGTGCCGCGCAGCTTCCTCGACCCGCTGCCGGCCCGCGCCGCGCTGTTCAAGGGCCGCGACGTGCCGCCCAAGCGCCTGGGCGACCTGGCCTATGCCGACGTCGCGCCCTGGCTGGCCGGCGAGCCGATGCTGCGCAGCCACTTCGCCGGGCAGTGGCGCGCGCTGGCGCGGCGGCCCGACTTCCGCGCCGGCCTGGTCGAGCACATGCGCGATCACCCCGAGTGGGACCGGATCGTCTTCCCCGAGAAATACCGCCCCAAGCCCCCGCCGCAGCCTCCCGCCGTGCCCCCGCGGCCGGCGGGCGTCCGGGCCTACTGACGAACGTCCGCGAGCACGACCACGATGAAGCTCCTCCTCAAGTTCAACCTGGCCTTCCTGCTGGTCTTCGCCCTCGGCCTGGGCGCGGCGGCCTACCTGGCGCGCAGCATGCTCCAGCGCGGCGCGCACGACGAGGTGCTCGACCGCGCCCGCCTCATCATGGAAAGCGCGGCCGCCGTCAGCACCTACACCGCCACGCAGATCCAGCCGCTGCTGCAGACGCAGATGAAGTACACCTTCCTGCCGCAGTCGGTGCCGGCCTACTCGTCGACCGAGATGATCAATGCGCTGCGCACCAAGCACCCCGAGTACTCGTACAAGCCGGCCATGCTCAACCCCACCAACCCGCGCGACCGCGCGCAGGACTGGGAAGAGGACGTGATCGCCCGGTTCGCCCAGCAGGCGGAGCTGACGGAGTTCATCGGCCGGCGCGACACCGCCTCCGGCCCCGCGATGTACATCGCCCGCCCGATCCGCATCAGCAACCCCGTGTGCTTGAGCTGCCACAGCACGCCGGGCGCCGCGCCGGCGCCCATGCTCGAGAAGTACGGCCCCTCCAACGGCTTCGGCTGGAAGCTCAACGAGGTGCTGGGCGCGCAGGTGGTGTCGGTGCCGATGTCGGTGCCCTTCGAGCGGGCGGACAAGGCCTTCGGCGTCGTCATGGGCGCGCTGGCGGGGGTGTTCGTGCTGATCGGCCTGACGCTCAACCTGATGCTGTGGAAGCTGGTGATCCAGCCGGTGACGCGCCTGTCGGCCCTGACAGACCGCGTGAGCATGGGCGAGCTGGATGCGCCGGAGTTCGCCGTGCGCTCGAAGGACGAGATCGGCGTGCTGGCCGAATCCTTCGCGCGCATGCGCAAGAGCCTGGTGCACGCCATGAAGCTCCTCGACACCTGAAGACATGGAGCACCCGAAGCGCCTCGGCAAGTACGACATCGTCCAGGTGCTCGGCGAGGGCGCCATGGGCGTGGTCTACAAGGGGCACGACCCGGGCATCGACCGTCCGGTCGCCATCAAGACGATCCGCAAGGCGCTGATGGAGGCCGACGCCGGCATCGACCTGGCGGCGCGCTTCCGCAACGAGGCCAAGGCGGTGGGGCGCCTCTCGCACCCCGGCATCGTCGCCATCTACGAGTACGGCGAGGACGACACCACCGCCTTCATCGCGATGGAATACGTGCAGGGCCGCGACCTGGCGCAGATCCTCGGCGCCACGCCGCGCCTGCCCGAAGGCACCGTGATCCGCTTCATGCAGCAGCTGCTGGACGCGCTGGCCTGCGCCCACCGCGCCGGCGTGTGGCACCGCGACATCAAGCCCGCCAACCTGATCGTCACCACCGACGGCCTGCTGAAGGTGACGGACTTCGGCATCGCGCGCATCGAGTCGGCCGCGCTCACGCAGATGGCCGCGACCATCGGCACGCCGGGCTACATGGCACCCGAGCAGTACACGGGCGAGGCGATCGACCACCGCGTCGACCTCTTCGCCGCCGGCGTGCTGCTGTACCGCATGCTGGCCGGCCGCTCGCCCTTCGCCGCCGATTCGGCCGAGGCCGTGATGTACCAGGTGCTCAACAGGGAGCCGGAGCCGCCGTCGCAGCTGCCGGGCCTGGCGCTGCCGTCGTCCTTCGACCCGATCGTCGCCCGCGCCCTGGCCAAGGCGCCGCAGGGCCGCTTCGCCAGCGCGCAGGAGTTCCGCGATGCGCTGGCCGAGCGCAGCGCGCTGCACAGGGGCACCGCCGCCGACGACGCGACCGTCGTCGCCTCGCTGCGCCTGCCGCTGCGGCGCGCGGACGGCCTGCCGCCGTCCGGCGCCGCCAGCCGGCCCGGCTCGGCCGCGCCCTCGCGCTGGGACGCCGCCAGCCTGGCGCCGATGGAGGCCGCGCTGACCCGCTTCATGGGCCCGATGGCGCGCGTGCTGGTGCGCGAGGCCGCCCGCACCGCGACAGACCTGGATGCACTGCAGGACGCCCTGTGCCGGCAGATCCCCGACGCGGCGGACCGGGCGCGCTTCGTCACGCTGCTCGGCAGCCTGGGCAGCGGCTTCGGCAGCGGAGCGCGCGGCACGGGCGGCGGTGCGGCCGGCACGGGAGGGGCCGCCGTCGCCGGCGCCGCGGCGGTGCAGGCGCCCATCGCCGCCGAAGTGGCCGAGCACGCGCGGCTGGTCCTCTCGCGCGAGCTCGGGCCCATCGCCAGGGTCGTGCTGAAGAAGGCGATGGCCGAGGCCCGCTCGCCGCAGCACCTGCACGAGCTGCTGGCGCAGCAGTTGGACGACCCGGCCCAGCGGGCGCGCCTGCTGGACGCGCTGCGGCGCGGGCCGGGATAGCGGGCCGGGGGAATCGCCGGGTTGCCCGGCCGGCGGCGGCGGCCGATGCTGCCGGCTTCGGCCAGCGACGCCTCTGCGCAAACCAGGAGACAGCCCCATGCCCGTTTTCGACACCGTCCGCATCGACAAGGACCCCGCCCAGCCGCGCATCGCGCGCCTGGTGCTGGACCGTCCCGAGCGCCTGAACGCCATCGCCGGGCAGACCCCGGCCGAGATCCGCCGCGCCGTGGAATGGGCGCAGGCCGAGGACGAGGTGCACGTCATCGTGGTCGAGGGCGCGGGCCGCGCCTTCTGCGCCGGCTACGACCTGGTCGACTACGCCGAGGGCCGGGCCGGCGAGCACCCGTGCCGGCAGGAGAAGACGCCCTGGGACCCGATGCTCGACTACGCCGCCATGAAGAAGAACACCGAGGACTTCATGGCCCTGTGGCGCTGCCCCAAGCCGACCATCGCCAAGGTGCACGGCCACGCGGTGGCCGGCGGCAGCGACATCGCCCTGTGCTGCGACCTGCTGGTGATGGCCGAGGACGCGCGCATCGGCTACATGCCCACCCGCGTGTGGGGCTGCCCGACCACCGCGATGTGGACCTACCGCCTGGGCGCCCTGCGCGCCAAGCAGCTCATGTTCACCGGCGACACGCTCAGCGGCGCGCAGGCCGCCGAGTGGGGCCTGGCGAACCTCGCGGTGCCGGCGGCCGAGCTGGAGGCCGCCACGATGCAGCTGGCCGCGCGCATCGCCGGCGTGCCGCGCAGCCACCTGGCGATGCACAAGATGGTGGTCAACCAGGTGTGGCTGTCGATGGGGCTGGAGCAGACGCAGATGTTCGCCACGCTGTTCGACGGCATCACCCGCCACAACCCGGAAGGGCTGTGGTTCCGCCGGCAGGCGGAGGTGGAGGGCTTCAAGAGCGCGGTCGAATGGCGCGACAGCGGGCGGCCGATTCCCGAAGGGGACGAGGCGCGGGCGCTGGCCGCGCAGCTGGAGGCGCGGCGGCGCGCCGCCGGGCCGGGCTGAGCCGGCGCGCCGCCGTCAGCGCGCGTGGACCGGTTCCAGCCCGGTGGCGGCGATGGTGGGCGCCACCTCGGGCGACGCCAGGTAGCGGATCAGCGCCCGAGCGCCCTCCGGGTTGCGGGCGCCGGCCGCCACGCCGGCGGAGAACACCGTCACCCGCTGCACCTCGGCCGGCAGCGGTCCCACGTAGTCGATGCCCTCGATGGGCAGCAGCTCGCTGACCTGCTGCAGCCCCAGCACCGCGTCGCCGCGCGCGACCACCGTGCCCACGCGTTCGCTCAGGATGCGCCGGCTCTTGGGCCTGACCTGCGCCTCGATGCCCAGCTTCTTCAGCAGCTCCGTCTCGTAGTAGGTGCCGCTGGCGCTGGCCGAATAGGCGATCGAGGGCGCGTCCAGCAGCGTGCGGCGCAGCGCGTCCACGGTGGAGATGTCGGGGCGGGGCGCACCCTTCTTCACCGCGAAGCCGATGCTCGAGCGCACCAGGTCCACCTGGCTGCCCGGCACGACCTTGCCGTCCTTGGCCAGCGCGTCCAGCGCCGAGCGGGCCAGGATCACCACGTCGGCCGGCTCGCCGCGGCCCAGGCGCGAGGGGATCGAGTCGCCGGCGTTGCCCATCGAGGCGCCATACGCCGTCTTTACCGCGTAGCCGCTGCGCTTCTCGAACTCCGGGCGCAGCTGGTTGTAGGCGGCGGTGAAGCCGCCCGAGGTCATGACGTGGACGTCGCCGCCGGCCGGCGCGCGGCCGGGGCCGGCACAGCCGGCCAGCGCCAGCGCACCGGCCAGCAGGACGGCGCGGCGCCGGATGGACAAGGGGGTGGATGCCATGAGGAAGTCTCCCGCGTTCGGTGTGATGACAGCGGGCCATCCTAGGCCGCCAGGCTGTCAATCAGCCCACGGCGCAGCCAGGGTCATCCCCCATGGCCCTCGGCCGGCGGGAGGCGTGCGGTGCGGCGCCGGAGCGGGCGGCGCGCCGTTCATTCCGGCCGCTTGGTGACGCGCACCACCACGTCCATGCCCTCGTACGCATCGGCGGGGCCGAACCAGCTGCCGCTGATGGGCGGGGCGAAGGCCGGGTCGCGCGCCACGCCGACGCGGATCAGCCGGCCGCTGCCCATCAGGTTGTTGGTCGGGTCGAAGGCGACCCAGCCGGCGCCGGGCAGGTAGGCCTGCAGCCAGGCGTGCGTGGAGCCGGCGCCCACGGTGGCTTCGCCGGGCGCCTGCTCGCCGGTGTCGAGCATCGGGTCGTACAGGTAGCCGGAGACGAAGCGCGTGGCGATGCCCAGGCGGCGCGCCGCCTCCATCATCAGCAGCGCGTAGTCGCGACAGCTGCCGCCGCCGACGGCCAGCGTCTCCAGCGGCGTCTGCGTGCCTTCCTCGTCGCGCGCCTGGTAGCTGAGGCTGCGGGCGATGTGGGCGTTCATGCGGCGCAGCGTCTCGCGCGTGCTGTTGGGCTGGTCGCTGTGCAGGAACTGGTGGGCCCAGCGGATCAGCGTGCCGTCCGGGTCGTCGTGGTGCGGGCGCAGGTAGATGTCCAGGTCCAGCCGGTCGTTCACCGAATAGGCGAAGGGCAGGAATTCCGCCGCTGGATCGAGCGGCAGCTCGTCCTCGGGGTCCGGTACGTGCTCGATGGTGAAGGCGCAGGCGATGGTGAGTTCCGCGGCCTCGCCGTGCGGCTGCACCAGCGCGATGGAGTTGGAATGCGGGTCCTGGATCATCCGCACGTGCGCCTCGGGCGCGACCTGCAGGTCGGTGGCCAGCACCCGCAGGTCGTGGCTGTCGCGCGGGCGGAACATCACGCGGTGCAGGCCGAAGCTCACCGGCTCGCGGTAGCGGTAGGTGGTGGTGTGGAGGATGTCGTAGCGCGTGGCCATAAGGGAAAGGATTGTCCGTGCGGCCTCGCCGCGCGGGTAGGAACTCAGGCACGCAGCCGGGCGGTATCGACGCCGCGCGCCAGTGCGGCGGCGACGGGCAGCGGCTCGCCGTGCCAGCGCGCGGCCAGCAGCTCGGCGCACAGCGCCGCGAAGCTGAGGCCGCGCGAGCCCAGGGCGGTGCAGGCCCACAGGCCGGCGTCCGGCGCGCCGGGCAGGGGGCCGACCAGCGGCCGCCGGTCGTGCGAGGCGCAGCGCACGCCGGCCCAGGCCTGCACGGCTGCGCCCTGTGCCGCCGCGGCCACGGCCGGGTGCAGGGCGGCCAGGCGGGCGAGGTTGGCCTGGGTGTCGGCCTCGCGCAGCTCCGTGCCGTCCTCGCCCGGGGCGAAGGTGGCGCCGCTGAGCCAGCGCAGGCCGCCGTCGCCGGCGGGAAGGGCCGGGATGCAGTGCCCGTCGCCGTTGACCGGCACGCGCGGCGGCGTGGCGCCGGGCGGCCAGGCGGCCCAGGCCAGTTGCCCGCGCACCGGCTGCAGGGGCAGGGCGTCGGTGAGCACGCGGCCGGCCGCGCCGGCGGCCAGCACCAGGCGATCGCCGTCGGCCAGCAGGCGGCCTACCGCGTCGAAGGCGGCCCAGCGGCCATCGGGCTGGCGGCCGAGGCGGGCCACGGGGCTGCCGGTGTGCAGCGCGACGCCGGGGGCCGCCAGCCAGGCCTGCACCAGCGCGGCGGGGCGGGCCCAGCCGGCCTGCGCATGCCAGAGGCCCGCCGCCTCGGCCGCCAGGCCGGCGGCCGAGGCCTGCGCGGGTGTGGCGCGCCATGACTCGTTCGGCCCGCCGGCCGACCATCCGGGCGGCAGCCGCAGCGCGCCCGGCCCGCGCCGCTCCAGCACGCCCGGCGCGGCCCAGTCCTCGCCTTCGGTGCCGCCGATGCGGCGCAGCTCCGCCAGCGTGGCGCGCACGCCGGCGCGCGTCAGGCGCGAGAGCAGGGCGTCGTCGGGCGAGACATGCGGCGCGAACACGCCCGCCGGCGCGCCGGAGGCGCCGGCGGCGGCCTGCGGCGCGGCCTCCAGCACCACGACCTGCCAGCCGCGGCGCGCCAGGCTCGCCGCCACGGCCGCGCCGGCCAGCCCGGCGCCGACCACCACGCAGCGGCCCGGCGCGTCCACGCGCTCCGAGTCGGGCGGCGCGGCACGCAGCGGCCAGGCCGGCGCGAACTCGCCGCGCAGGCAGTCGCGCTTGGGCGGCAGGCCGGGCGCCTTCTCCAGCACGAAGCCCAGCGGCGCCAGCGCGTCGCGCACGCCGCGCGCCACGCTCCAGGTGGCGATGCGCGTGCCGCGGCGGGCGAAGCGCGCCAGCGTCCGGAGCAGCTCGGCCGACCACATCTCCGGGTTCTTCTGCGGGCTGAAGCCGTCGAGGAAGAGGCTGTCGGCCCCGAAGCGCGCCAGGCCGCGCAGCATCGGCCGGGCCTCGCCGATGCACAGCGTCAGCATCACGCGGCCCTCGTCGAAGACCAGCCGGTGGCAGCCGGGCAGCAGCCCGTGCCACTGCGCCGCCAGCGCGCGGCCGAGCGCGCCGAGGGCCGGGCCCTGCGCGGCCGCGGCCCGCTCGATGTCGGCGGCGGCGACCGGGTGGGCCTCCACCGAGACGAAGTGCAGCCGGCCGGGCCGGCGCGGGTCGTCGCGCCAGGCCTGCCAGCTTGTCAGGAAATTGAGGCCGAGGCCGAAGCCGGTTTCGAGGATGCGCCACTGCGGCGCATCGGCCCAGGCCCCGGGCAGGCCGCAGCCGCCCAGGAACACGTGCCGGGCCTGCGCCGCGGCGCCGCTTTCGGAGTGGTAGACGTCGCCGAACCGGGGGCTGAAGGGCTGGCCGTCACGCCATTCGACGGGTTCGGTCATGGCAGGAGGCGCGCGGGCGGCAGCGGCCGCCCGCGTCGGGACTGGGCTCAGGCGGCGGGAGGCACGTACCCCTGCGCCATGTCGGCACCGTCGCCGAAGAAGTGCTTCTCCATCTGGCGCTTGAGGTAGTCGCGGGCGCGCGCATCGGCCAGGTTCAGCCGGTTCTCGTTGACCAGCATGGTCTGCTGCTTGAGCCAGGCGGCCCAGGCCTCCTTGCTCACGTGCTCCCAGATGCGCTTGCCGAGCTCGCCGGGATAGGGGGGGAAGTCGAGTCCCTCGGCTTCCTTGCCGAGCTTGATGCACTGGACCATGCGTGCCATGGGGATGCCTCTTGGGGTGTCTGGAGTGGGGGCGGTGCCGCGCCGTCGTCGGCGCGGGCTCTTAGCTGAGTTGGCTATTTAGAAGTGAAAACTCGGTCGTTCCACTTTCCTTATGCGCTAACCAGAATGCAGTTCATTGACCTTATGCACTTCTGGATCGCAAGAATGAAACAGCGCCGCGACTTTATCAAGCTTTCCCTCCTGGCCGCCGCCTCGGCCGGCATGGCCCTGCCGGGCGCGAGTGCGTTCGCGCAGCAGGCGGCGGGCGCGGGCCCGGTGACGCTGCTCAACGTCTCCTACGACCCGACGCGCGAGCTGTACGTCGACTACAACAAGGCCTTCGCCAAGTACTGGAAGGACAAAACCGGCCAGGACGTGACCGTCAAGCAGTCGCACGGCGGCTCGGGCAAGCAGGCCCGCTCGATCATCGACGGGCTGGAGGCCGACGTGGCCACCCTGGCGCTGGCCGGCGACACCGACGCGCTGGTGACGCACGGCGGCCTGGTCAAGCCCGACTGGCAGAAGCGCCTGCCGCACAACAGCTCGCCCTACACCTCGACCATCGTGTTCCTGGTGAAGAAGGGCAACCCCAAGGGCGTGAAGGATTGGGACGACCTGGTCAAGCCCGGCGTGCAGGTGATCACCCCCAACCCCAAGACCTCCGGCGGCGCGCGCTGGAACTACCTGGCCGCCTGGGAGTACGCCAAGCGCAAGTACGGCGGCGACACCAAGGCCAAGGACTTCGTGGGCAGGCTCTACCAGAACGTGCCGGTGCTCGACACCGGCGCGCGCGGCAGCACCATCACCTTCGTGCAGCGCGGCGTGGGCGACGTGTTGCTGGCCTGGGAGAACGAGGCCTTCCTGGCGATCAAGGAGTTCGGCCCCGACAAGTTCGACATCGTGGTGCCCTCGCTGTCGATCCTGGCCGAGCCGGCGGTGACGGTGGTCGACAAGGTGGTCGACAAGCGCGGCACGCGCGCCATCGCCGAGGAGTACCTCAAGTACTGGTACACCGACGAAGGCCAGGACATCGCCGGGCGCAACTACTACCGCCCGACCTCCGACAAGGCCAAGGCGAAGTACGCCACGCAGTTTCCCAAGCTGGCCCTGTTCACCATCGACGAGGCCTTCGGCGGCTGGACCCAGGCCGACAAGACGCACTTCGCCGATGGCGGCAGCTTCGACCAGATCTACACCCAGAAGCAGAAGTGAGGTGCCGCCGGAGGGCCCGCGCGGCCCCCGGCGCGTGCCCCTGCGGCATGCGGGACATTGGGCCGCCGGGTGCGGCGGCCCGCCGAAGCATGCGATGCTCACGCCCCCACCTGTCCACGGACAATGCCGGCATGAGCAAATTCCAAGTCGACGAGATCGTCGGCGCCCTGCGCGAGGTGCGCAGCCAATGGCGCCAGTCCCAGCAGCGCGCGCAGCGGGAGGGGGAGCGCCAGCTGCCCTCGCGCGAGGTGGTCTGCTCGATGGTGGCCGACCTGACCGGCGCGCTCTTCCCCATGCGCCTCGGCCCGAGCGACCTGCGCCAGGAGAGCGAGGACTTCTACGTCGCCCACACGCTCGACCAGGCGCTGTACCAGCTGCACACCCAGGCCGTGCTGGAGCTGCGGCACGAGCGTCGCCTCGAGCAGGTGGACCCGGCGCAGATCGAGGAGGAGGCCGCCCGGCGCGTGCGCGAGTTCGCCGCCCGGCTGCCCTCGATCCGCGCGCTGCTCGACACCGACGTGATGGCCGCCTACCAGGGCGACCCGGCCGCGCGCAGCGTCGACGAGGTGCTGCTGTGCTACCCCGGCGTGCTGGCGATGATCCACCACCGCATCGCGCACCCGCTGTACGAGCTGGGCCTGACGTTGCTGGCGCGCATGGTGGCCGAGCGCGCGCATGCGCAGACCGGCATCGACGTGCACCCCGGCGCCACCATCGGCCCCGGCTTTTTCATGGACCACGGCACCGGCATCGTGATCGGCGAAACCGCCGTGATCGGCCAGCGCGTGCGCCTGTACCAGCAGGTGACGCTGGGCGCCAAGCGCTTCCTCACCGACGAGCAGGGCCACCTGAAGAAGGGCCTGCCGCGCCACCCGGTGGTGGAGGACGACGTGGTGATCTATGCCGGCGCCACCATCCTCGGCCGCGTCACCATCGGCAAGGGCGCCACCATCGGCGGCAACGTGTGGATCACCGACGACGTGCCGCCGGGCGCCAGCGTCACCCAGGCCAGCCTGCAGAAGGCCAAGGGCGGCCAGCCCGGCGCCTGCTAGCAGGGTCGCCTCCGCTTTTCCCTTCCCTCATCCGTCCACCTCACTTCCAGGAGTCGAATCCGTCATGAGCCAGTACCGCATCGCCGTCATCGTGGGCAGCCTGCGCCAGGAGTCCTTCAACCGCAAGCTCGCCCTCGCGCTGGCGCACCTCGCCCCCGAGGACTTCACCTTCGAGCACCTGCGCATCGACAACCTGCCCCTGTACAACCAGGACCTGGACGGCAAGCAGCCGGCCGAGGTGCAGCAGTTCAAGGGCGAGATCGCCAAGTCGCAGGGCCTGCTGTTCGTCACGCCCGAGTACAACCGCTCCATCCCGGGCGTGCTGAAGAACGCCATCGACCAGGGCTCGCGCCCCTACGGCCAGAGCGCCTGGGCCGGCAAGCCGGCGGGCGTGATCGGCGTGTCGGTCGGCGCCATCGGCACGGCGCTGGCGCAGCAGCACCTGCGCAACATCCTGGCCTACCTCGACGTGCCCACCCTGGGCCAGCCCGAGGCCTTCATCCAGAACAAGGAAGACCTGTTCGACGACAAGGGCCACATCGGCAACGAGGCGACGAAGAAGTTCCTGCAGGCCTGGGTCGACAAGTACGTCGCCTGGGTCAGGACGCACAACGCCTGAGCGCGGCGCGGCCCCTCAGGGGTGGCCGTCCACGCGCATCTGGAACAGGAAGTAGGGCGGGATGCAGGCGCCGCCGCCCGCGGCTTCCGGCCCCGGCTGCGCGCAGACATAGTCGTCGCGGCAGGCCTGCGTGGCCGAGCAGCGGCGCAGCTGCCCCGGCCGGGTGTGCGACAGGCACTGCGCGAAGGGGCGCCGCTGCGCCAGGCAGCGGTTGAAGTCGTCCAGCACCGCGATCTGGCCGCACACGCCGTCGGGCGCGCCCGGCTCGCAGCGGCCGGAGCACATGCCGCCCGGGAACCCCACCGACGTGCGTTCGCACACCGTGCCGGCGCCGCCGCAGGCCTGGCGCGGCGTGAAGAGCGCGCGGTCCTCTCGCGCGTCGGCGCGGGGCGCGACGCGCGACGGCTCGCACAGGCTGCCCACCGCCGGCGCCGCCGGCATGCACACGCCGACGGTGCCGTCATGGCTGGGCCCGCCGTCGGCCTGGCAGCGCAGGCCCGCGGCGCAGCGCCAGCCGGCGAAGCCCGGGTCGCCCAGGCCGCAGGCCGCGCCGAAGGCGCCCTCGGGGCCGCCGCCCTCGGCCGGCGGGCGGTAGGCGTCGGCCGTGCCGCCGGCCAGCGTGCGCTGCAGGTAGACGGCGCGGCGCGCGAGCTCGTCCTGCACGTGGGGCGAGTGCGCCACCGCCAGGGCGTTGCCCGCCGTGAAGGTGCGCGTGAGCCCGGGCCGGTCTTCCCCGAGCAGGTGGAAGCCGGCGACGGCGCGGCTCTGGTGGCAGCCCGCGCAACTGAGGTCGTCGAGGCGGCGCAGCACGGCGGCCGGCGAGCCGAGGGTGCGCGAGCCCGGCAGGGCCTGCCAGTCGCCGGGCTGGAAGAGTTGCGCGAAGGGGCGGTTGGCCAGGCGCGCCAGCCCGCGCGGCGTCACCGAATGGACCTCGGTGGCCAGGAAGCGTTCCGGGATGCGCAGCTCGCCCGCCTCCAGTGCCTGCTGCCGGGCGGGCTGCTGCAGCCAGCGCAGCAGCTCGGCGCGCAGGGCGGGCTGGGCGCGCAGGCGCTTCACGTCGGGGGTGTTCTCCAGCGGGCCGGGCAGGTAGCGGCCCGCGCCGGCGTCCCAGCGGAAGGCGCGCAGCAGGTAGTCGGCGTGGCCGCCCAGGTCCGGCCGCACGGCCGAGGGCCAGCGCATGGCCTGGAGGTTCACCGCGATCTGCGCGATGCGCTCGCGCGCCAGCCGCGGCGGGGCGAGCGGCCCCGCGGCCGAGAGCAGCCAGCGGCCCAGGGCGGCGCCCGCGGTGCCCGGCGGCGGCGTCCAGCGCCGCGCCGCCGCCGCGCAGCTGCCGGCGGCGTCCGGTGCGTCGGCGCGCAGCTCGACGCTGAGCGTCATCGGCAGCCGCGACTGCATGGCCGGCGCGCGGTAGGCGAGGCGGTAGACCAGGCGCGTCTCGCCGCAGGCGCCGTCGTGGAAGGGCCGGCGGTCCATGCGGTTGGCGATGCCGACGAGCTCGAAGAAGGCGTCGGGACTCTCGAGCCAGCGGGCGTCGAAGAGCCGGTGCGCATACCGCGCAACGCCGACGCCGGCCTGCGGATCGCCGCGGGCGAGGTCGCGCACGGCGCCGGCCAATGGGCGGCGCAGGTCGTTCCAGCTGCGCGAGTCGGCCAGCGCGCGGTTGCTGCGCAGGCCGTCGGGCCCGGGCGCCAGGTCGAACCAGCGCGCAAGGCCCGCGCCCTCGCGCTCGGCGGCCTGCAGGGCGGCCGGATCGGTGACCAGCAGCAGGGGAGAAGACGGCTGCGCGCTGGCACCCGCGGCGCAGAACAGGCCGAGCGCGGCCACGGTGGCGGCCAGGCGCGGCCGGAGGGATGTCGTCGCGGAGGTCATGCAGGCTGAACGGGCTCGGGGCGGCGGGCCGGCCATTGTGCGGGGCACCCCCGCCGGCCGTGCGGGCACAATGCCGCGACGATGGATTGTGTCGAACGAGGTGCCATGGTGTCAGGACAGGAAGAAGCGCAGGTCGAGCATTGCGATGTGCTGGTGATCGGCGGCGGCCCGGGCGGCTCGACCATGTCGACCATGCTGGCGCGGCAGGGCCGCCGGGTCGTGATGCTGGAGAAGGACCACCATCCGCGCTTCCACATCGGCGAGTCGCTGCTGCCCGGCAACGGCGAGCTGTTCGACCGGCTGGGCGTGCGCGCGCAGGTGGACCGCATCGGCATGCCCAAGTACGGCATCGAGTTCGTGCCGCCGGACCTGCCCTACACCAGCGTGGTGGAGTTCGGCGACGGCCTGGACCCGAACAAGGGCACCGCCTGGCAGGTGCGCCGCTCCGAACTGGACGAGCTGCTGTTCCGCCATGCCCAGAAGGAGGGCGCCGTCGCGCTCGAGGGCGCGAAGGTGCGCGAGGTGGACTTCGACGCGGAGGGCGCCACCGTGCGCGCCGTGACGAACGACGGCCGCCGGCGCGCCTGGCGCACCCGCTTCGTGGTCGACGCCAGCGGACGCGACACCCTGCTGGCCAACAAGTTCAAGAGCAAGTCCAGGAACCCGAAGCACAACAGCACGGCGATCTTCGGCCACTTCCGCAATGCGCGGCGGCTGGAAGGGCGGCAGGAGGGCCACATCACCATCTGCTGGTTCGAGCACGGCTGGTTCTGGTTCATCCCGCTGGCCGACGGCACCACGAGCGTCGGCGCGGTGTGCTGGGCCTACTACCTGAAGGGGCGCGACAAGCCGCTGAAGGACTTCTTCTTCGACACCATCGCCATGGCGCCCGAGCTGGCCGACCGGGTGAAGGACGCTGAGCTGATCGACGACGCCGTGCACGCGACCGGCAACTTCTCGTACGCCGGCACGCACGCCACCGGCGACCGCTACCTGCTGGTGGGCGACGCCTTCACCTTCGTCGACCCGATGTTCTCCACCGGCGTGTACCTGGCGATGCTCAGCGGCCTGGAGGGCGCCGAGGTGGTGGCCGCGGCGCTCGACCGGCCGGCCGCGCTGCCCGCGGCGCGGGCGCGCTACGAGAAGCTGATGCGCAGCATCCCGGCCAAGTACTCGTGGTTCATCTACCGCGTGACCAACCCGACCATCCGCGACATGTTCATGCACCCGCGCAACGTGTTCAACATCAAGCGCGGGCTGCTGTCCCTGCTGGCCGCGGACCTGACACCCAAGCCGGGCTTCGGGCGCTCGGTCTTCATGTTCAAGGTCGTGTACTACTTCGTCTCGGTGATCAACTGGCGGCGCACCTATGCCGGCTGGAAGCGGCGCCCCGACAACATCCGCGACCACGGCCCGCTGCAGGGCGAGACGGTGATGAAGGCAGACTGACGCACGGGAGGCACGGCAGGCCATGGCCATGCACTTCGACCTGGTGGACCTGCGGCTGATGGTCCACATCGCGGACGCCAACAGCATGACGCGCGGGGCCGAGCTCTCGTTCATCTCGCTGCCCGCGGCCAGCACCCGCATCAAGAACCTCGAGGAGAGCATCGGCACCAAGCTGCTCTACCGCGCCAGCCAGGGCGTGACGCTCACGCCGCCGGGCCAGGCCTTCGTGACGCATGCGCGCGCCGTGCTCGGCCAGATCGAGCACCTGCGCGGCGACATGCAGGAGTACGTGCGCGGCATCAAGGGCCACGTGCGGGTGTTCGCCAACACCACCTCGCTGGGCGAGTTCCTGCCGCCGGTGCTGCGCCACTACCTGCGCCGCAACCCGG
>Ga0222420_100128_pt1 | contig 132247 bp, 119 predicted proteins | sample 3A2ome_FD_182470 | JGI IMG/M metagenome (GOLD analysis project Ga0222420, IMG submission 182470) | Enriched microbial communities from leaf-cutter ant dump, University of Wisconsin, Madison, United States - 3A200A (version 2) | ecosystem: Environmental > Terrestrial > Nest > Insects nest > Nest...
CGACGACGAGCTGGACGGGCGAGGTGCGGCCCCAGGAGTCCGTGATGCCGGGCGCGTCGGCGTGGGGAAAGCTCAGGCGAAGGAGGCGCTTTTCCTGGCGGAAGGGCGCACCGAAGAGGCTGGCAAGCTCTGCCATGGCATGGTTGTCCGACGTGTATGCGTGCATGGACAACCGCGCCCCGGTCGCGGGATTCGACGAATCCCGGCCGCTTCGTGATGCCCTCCCTTGGGCTTGCGCTGGAACGCGCGCCCGGCGAGATGGTAGCGGAGCCGGAACAGGGCGGGCGAGGTGCCAGCATCAGCAGCCTGGGGCTCCCTCGAGGGAGGCAACGCCCGGATCTCGGCCTCTCCGAAGCGCCATCCGGATCGGCTACGCTGCGGGCCCTGTCCACACAGAGGAGGCGCCAGGAAGTGACCCGTCCGATCCGAAGCACAAGAACGACCCTGCCGGCCTGGGCGCTGGCGATCGCGGGATTCGCCGCCGGCCCGGCGCTGGCGCTCCAGATCACCAGCCTCACGCCCCAGGGCGAGGTGGCGCGCGTGCGCCAGGTGGTCGCCAGCTTCGACCAGGCGGCGGTCAACTTCGGCGACCCGAAGGCCGCTGCCCCGCTCACGGTGAGCTGCAGCGACGCGCAGGCCGGCAAGGGCACGGGGCGCTGGACCTCCGACAAGCGCTGGGTGTTCGACTTCGAGAACGACCTGCCGCCCGGCGTGCGCTGCACGGTCGCGCGGGTGCCGGGTTTCAAGCCGGCGTCGGGCGCGGAGCTGACGGGCCCCGCCAGCTACCGTTTCAACACCGGCGGCCCCTTCGTGCGCAGCCACTGGCCCAGCTACGGGAAGATCGACGAGGAGCAGATCTTCCTGCTGCAGCTCAACGGCCCGGCCACCCCGGAGAGCGTGCAGTCGAACCTGTGGTGCGCGGCCGACGGCGTGGGCGAGCGCATCCCGGTCAAGCCCGTCACGGGCGAGCAGCGCGAGGCCCTGCTCAAGGCCCGCGGCTACGAAGAGGCGGCGAAGAAGGAACCGCTGCGCTTCCTCACGCTGCAGTGCAACCGCACGCTCACCCCGGGCGGGCGCGTGCAGCTGGTCTACGGCAAGGGCGTGGCCACGCCCTCGGGCGTCGCCAACAACGTGGAGCGGCGCCTGAGCTTCGAGGTGCGCGAGCCCTTCGCGGTGAGCTTCAGCTGCGAGCGCGAGAACGCGCAGGCCGCCTGCCTGCCGCTCAAGCCGATGCGGCTGAGCTTCAATGCCCCCGTCACCCGCCAGCTGGCCGCGAAGATCGTCGCCAGGGGCGGCGGCCAGACGGTCCAGCCGAAGTTCGACGACGACAGCGCCAGCGACGACGCGGTGGTCGACGGCGCGACGCTGCCGGCGCCCTTCCCCGAGCAGACGTCCTTCACGATCGAGCTGCCTGCGGGCTTCGAGGACGCCTCGGGCCGCAAGCTGGCCGAGCCCGGCAGCTTCCCGCTGAAGACCGCCACCGGCGCGATGCCGCCGCTGGCCAAGTTCGCCGCCTCGCCCTTCGGCGTGGTCGAGCGCCTGGCCGAGCCCGACGGCGTGGCGATGATGCCGGTGACGGTGCGCCGCGTGGAACCGGCCCTGCAGGTGCAGGCCTTCACGCCCGGCAAGGTGAGCGACCTGAACCCGCAGACCGACGCCGAGATCATCGCGTGGTTCCGCAAGGTCAGGCGCTACGACGGCTACACCGTCTCGCGCGCCGCGGCCGGCAAGGACAGCAAGGTGGCGCTGCCGCCGGTCATCGACCGCAACGAGCGCGAGTACGTGCAGACGCGCATGGTCTCGCTGCTGGGCAACCAGGCCGGCGCGAAGATGCTGGAGATGCCCAAGGCCGGCGACGACCCGCGCCCCTTCGAGGTGGTGGGCATCCCGCTGACGCCCGGCTTCCACGTGCTGGAGATCGCCTCGCGCAAGCTGGGCGACGCGCTGCTGGACGAGCGCTACGGCGATGGCCGCACGATGTACGTGCGCACCACCGCGCTGGCGACCAACTTGGCGGTGCACTTCAAGCTGGGCCGCGAGAACGCGCTGGCCTGGGTGACCACGCTGGACAAGGGCAGGCCGGTGGCGAACGCCGCCGTGCGCGTGTCCGACTGCCGCGGCAAGGAGGTGGCGACGGCGCGCACCGACGCCAACGGCCTGGCGCAGCTCGCCGGCGTGCCGCCGCAGCCGCCCAGCTGCTCCGGCGAGGACGACTACCACGAGCCGGCCTACTTCGTCAGCGCCCGCGCCAAGGACGAGAAGGGGGTGGAAGACCTGGCCTTCGTCTGGAGCGACTGGCAGCGCGGCATCGAGCCCTGGCGCTTCAACGCGCCCACCAGCCAGCAGAGCGAGCCGGACGTGGTGGCCCACACCGTGCTCGACCGCCCGCTGCTGCGCGCCGGCGAGACGGTGTCGATGAAGCACCTGATCCGCACGCAGACGGCGCAGGGCTTCGGCCTGCCGGCTTCGCCGCCGGGCACGCTGGTCATCACCCACGTGGGCAGCGGCCAGGAGTTCACCCAGCCGCTGGCCTGGCGCAAGACGGCCACCGGCGGCCTGAGCGCGGAGAACAGCTTCCACATCCCGCCGGCCGCCAAGCTCGGCGTCTACCAGATTGAGCTGCGCATGGCCGGCAACGGCAAGCCCCGCGGCGAGGCGGAGGAAGACGAGGACAGCGGCGGGCGCAGCTTCCAGACCGGCCAGTTCCGCGTCGAGGAATTCCGCCTGCCGGTGCTGGAGGGCCGCGTCGGCCCGGCCGACAAGAAGCCGCTGGTGGCAGTGGCGAGCGTGCCGACCGAGGTGCAGGTCAACTACGTCTCCGGCGGCGCCGCGGCCAACCTGCCGGTGCGCGTGTCGGCCATGGTGCGCGGCAAGAGCCTGGACTGGGCCGACTACGACAGCTTCAGCTTCTCGCCGCCGCGCAAGGACGACGAGGCCGCCTCCGCCGCCGGCGAGGAGCAGCCCGAGGCCGCGCAGGACACGCGCGTCATCGCCGACAAGCTGCCCGTCACGCTCGACCGCAACGGCGCCGGCCGCGTCAGCATCGACAAGGTGCCGCAGGTGCAGGCCACGCCGCGCGAGCTGCTGATCGAGGCCACGTATTCCGACCCCAACGGCGAGGTGCAGACGATCCGCAGCGTGCAGACGCTGTGGCCCGCCGCCGTGGTCGCGGGCCTGAAGACCGAGAACTGGATCTCGGTGGACCGCAAGCTGAAGTTCCAGGCCCTGGCGCTGGACCTCGCGGGCAAGCCGCTGGCCGGCGCGAAGCTGGAGGTCAGCGCCGTCGCCCGCATCACCACCACCAGCCGCAAGCGCATGGTGGGCGGCTTCTACACCTACGACAACAAGACCGAGACCAAGCCGCTGGGCGTGGTGTGCAGCGGCAGCAGCGACGCGCGCGGCCTGCTGCTGTGCGAATCGCAGCTCAAGGAGGCGGGCCAGGTCGAGCTGGTCGCCACCGCCACCGACGGCGACGGCCGCAAGAGCCAGGCCGCCAGCACCGTGTGGGTGACCAGGCAGGGCGAGCTGTGGTTCGGCGGCGAGGACCACGACCGCATCGACGTGCTGCCCGAGAAGAAGAGCTACCAGCCCGGCGAGGTGGCGAAGTTCCAGGTGCGCAGCCCCTTCCGCTACGCCACCGCGCTGGTGGCGGTGGAGCGCGAGGGCATCGTCGAGACACACGTGGTGCAGCTCAACGGGCAGGACCCGACCGTGAGCCTGGAGGTCAAGCCCGAGTGGGGCCCCAACGCCTACGTCAGCGTGCTGGCCCTGCGCGGCCGCCTGCGCGAGGTGCCCTGGTACTCCTTCTTCACCTGGGGCTGGAAGGCGCCGCGCGAGTGGTGGACGGCCTTCTGGGTCGAGGGCAAGGAATACGTCGCGCCCACCGCGCTGGTGGACCTGAGCAAGCCGGCCTACCGCTTCGGCATGGCCGAGATCCGCGTCGGCACGCAGGCGCACCAGCTCGACGTGAAGGTCGCCACCGACCAGCCCAGCTACACCGTGCGCGGCAAAGCGCTGGTGACCATCAGCGCCAGGCTGCCCGACGGCAAGCCCGCCGCCGGCGCCGAGGTGGCGCTGGCCGCGGTCGACCAGGCGCTGCTGGAGCTGCTGCCCAACACCAGCTGGAACCTGCTGGAGGCCATGATGCAGCGGCGCAGCTGGGGCGTCTCGACCTCCACGGCGCAGATGGAGATCGTCGGCCGGCGCCACTACGGCAAGAAGGCCGTGCCCGCCGGCGGCGGCGGCGGCAAGGGCGCCACGCGCGAACTGCTCGACACGCTGCTGCTGTGGAACCCCAGGGTCGTGCTCGACGCCAACGGCCAGGCGCAGGTGACGGTGCCGCTGAACGACGCGCTCACCACCTTCCGCATCGTCGCGGTGGCCGACGCCGGCACCGGCCTGTTCGGCACCGGCGAGGCGCGCATCCAGAGCACGCAGGACCTGCAGATCATCAGCGGCCTGCCGCCGCTGGTGCGCGAAGAGGACCAGTTCCGCGCCCAGCTCACGCTGCGCAACACCACCGCCAAGGCGATGAAGGTGGAGGTGGCGCCGCGCGCCACGCTGCTGACGCTGGAGCCGAAGACGGTGGAGATCCCGCCGAACGAGGCGCGCGAGGTGGCCTGGGACGTGACGGCGCCGGCGCAGCTCGGCCAGACGCGGGCCGAGGCGATCCTGTGGGAGATCGAGGCGAAGGACCAGGCCGGCGGCGCACGCGATGCGCTCAAGGTGAGCCAGCGCATCGTGCCCGCCGTGCCGCTGACGGTGCAGCAGGCCACGCTGGCGCAGGTGGACGGGCCGTTCACGCTCGACGTCGCCCCGCCCGCCGACGCCCTGCCCGGCCGCGGCGGCCTCAAGCTCGCGCTGCAGCCGCGCCTGGCCGAGGGCCTGCCCGGCGTGCGCGACTGGTTCGCCAACTATCCCTTCGTCTGCCTGGAGCAGAAGGCCAGCAAGTCCATCGGCCTGCGCGACACGAAGCTGTGGCAGACCGTGGTGACGCAGATGCCCGGCTACCTGGACGGCGACGGCCTGGCCAGCTACTTCCCGCCGCGCGACGGCGACGCCAACCGCGGCAGCGACATCCTGACCAGCTACCTGCTGGCGGCGACGAACGAGGCGGCCGCCATCGACCCGGCCTTCGCCCTGCCCGACGACGTGCGCGCGCCGATGGAAAGCGGCCTGATCGCCTTCGTCGAGGGCCGCATCCAGCGCAGCTTCTGGAGCCCGCGCAAGGACCTGGACGTGCGCAAGCTGGCCGCGCTGGAGGCGCTGTCGCGCTACGGCAAGGCCACCGGCGCCATGACCACCAGCCTGACCATCGCGCCCAACCAGTGGCCCACCAGCGCGGTGATCGACTGGCTGAACGTGCTCAAGCGCGTGAAGGACGTGCCGCAGCGCGCCCAGCGCACCGAGGAGGCGAACAACGTGCTGAAGGCGCGCCTCTCGTACCAGGGCACCAAGCTCGTCTTCAGCACCGAGCAGGACGACTACTGGTGGTGGCTGATGGCCAACGGCGACGTCAACACCGCGCGGCTGCTGCTGTCGGTGATGGACGATCCGGGCTGGAAGGACGACCTGGGCCGGCTGGCCAGCGGCTTCATCGGCCGCCAGCAGCGCGGCGCCTGGCACACCACCACCGCCAACCTGTGGGGCGGCCTGGCGCTGGAGAAATTCAGCAAGGCCTTCGAGAGCACGCCCGTCACCGGCACCACCCAGGCCACGCTGCGCCCGCCGCCGGTCGGCAACGCCGACTCGGCCGCGGCCACGGCGCAGGTGGACTGGGCGCGCGTGGAGCGCCTCAAGGCGGGCGATCCGGGCGGCGCGGCGCACCAGCGCAGCGTCTTCGGTGCGCCGGCGGCGCCCGGCATGCTGACCAACAACACCATGTTCCTGCCCTGGAAGGGCACGGGCAAGGAGACGCTCGAGGTGACGCAGGACGGCACGGGCAAGCCCTGGCTCACGCTGCAATCGGTGGCGGCGGTGCAGCTGAAGGCGCCCTTCGCGGCCGGCTACGCGATCAAGAAGACCGTCACGCCCGTGGAGCAGGCCGTGAGCGGCAAGTACAGCCGCGGCGACATCCTGCGCGTGACGCTGGAGGTCAACGCCAGCGCCGACATGACCTGGGTGGTGATCACCGACCCGGTCCCCGGCGGCGCGACCATCCTCGGCAGCGGCCTGGGCCGCGATTCGCAGATCGCCACGCAGGGCGAGAAGTCCGCTAGCGGCGCCGGCTGGCCGGCCTTCGAGGAGCGCAGCTTCGAGGCCTTCCGCAGCTACTACGAGTACCTGCCCAAGGGCACCGCGAAGATGGAGTACACGGTGCGCCTGAACAACGTCGGCGACTTCGCCCTGCCGCCCAGCCGGGTCGAGGCGATGTACGCGCCCGAGATGTTCGGCGAGGCGCCGAATGCGCGCATCAAGGTGGAGGCCGCGCGCTGAGATGGTGGCCGACGACACGCCGATCCAGGCGGTGCTGTTCGACCACGACGGCACGCTGGTCGATTCGGAGCCGGTGCACCTCGCGCTGTGGCAGGAGGTGCTGGCGCCGCTGGGCGTCGCACTGGACCTGGCCACCTACAAGGCCTGCCACGCCGGCATTCCGACGCCCGCCAATGCGGTGGACATGGTGCGGCGCTTTGGCCTCGCGCTCACGCCGCAGGCCCTGGCCGCCGCCAAGCACGAGGCCACCGCGCGCTGGCTGGCGCGGCAGCCCTTCCCGCTGATGCCGCCGGCGCGTGCCGCGGTGCAGCGCCTGCGCGGTGCCGGGCTGCGGCTGGCCATCGTCACGGGTGCCGAGGCCGCGGGTGCGCAGCGCACGCTGCGCGGCCACGACCTGGAGGCTTCGTTCGACACCGTGGTGTCGGGCGACGACGTCCTGCGCAGCAAGCCCGCGCCCGACTGCTACCGACTCGCCCTGCAACGCCTGGGCCTGCCGCCCGAAGCCTGCATCGCGCTGGAAGACACTGAGGCCGGCGTGCAGGCGGCCACCGGGGCCGGCCTGCGCGTGCTGGCCATCCCCCACGCGCTGTCGCTGCACCAGGACCTGCGCCGCGCCCACCGGCGCATGGCGGACCTGGCCGAGGCCGCGGACTGGGTGCTGGCCCGCAGCGCCGCGCCGCGCTGAGCCTCCGCCCCGCGGTTCAGTCGAACACGCCTGCCACGCCGATGCGCGCGGCCACGCCCCCCGCGCCGGTGGCCGACACCCCGCCGGTCAGGCTCCATTGCCCGCTCGCCGCCGTGCGGCGCAGCGACACGCCGACCGCGCTCTGCCCCTCGTAGTGCCCCACGCCCGCCGCGTAGCTGAGCTTGCCGGGCACCATCGGCGCGCTCTCCAGCGCCATGGCGGCCGCCACGCCGGCATAGGCCCGGCGCGCCACGTCCTGCATGCCCTGCTGCAGCTGGCGGATGCGCAGGTCGGAGTAGTACATCGCCTGGCCCACGCCGCTTTGCAGCTGTTGCACGTTGACCGCGTCGGTGGGCGCCACGCCGGGCGCCACGTTCGACACCACCGTGCCGCCCGGCGCCTGGCCGTTGCCCAGCACGACCTGGCCGTAGTTCACGCTGCCGTCGGCCGCCGTCGCGTAGCTCACGCTGCCGGCCTGCACCGCCTGCAGCTGGCGCAGGTTGACCGCGTCGGTGGCCTCGGTGCCACCCGCCACATGGATGATCTGGCGCTCGGCGCCGGCCACGCCCACCGAGACCGCGCCCTGCACCGACGCCACCGCCACTCCCGACACCGCCTCGGTGCGCCCGCCCAGGCCGGCGCGGCCGGCATCGGCGCCGGCCCCCAGCGCCACCCCGCCGGCACTGGCGGCGACCGCTCCGGTGCCCAGGGCCAGCGCGCCGCTGCCCGCGGCCTGCGCGTTCAGGCCCACCGCCACCGCGCCGCTGCCGCCGGCCACCGCCTGCGGCCCCAGCGCGACGGCATCGGCGCCCGTGGCGGAAGCACCGCCGAGCGTGGAGTTGACCTGCAGGAACTTGCTGGTCGCCAGCGGGCCACCCGGCGCGGTGATGAGCTGGTTGAGGTTGACCACCGAACCGCCGAGTGCGCCCAGCGCATCGCCCACCGTGGTGTAACTGGCATTGATCACCGAGCCGCCCACCGCGATGGTCGAGATGGCATACACCGGCCCGCTGACGCTGCCATCGGGGTTGACCGTGGCGTTGCCGCCGAGGGCGTCCACCACGGTGGCCACATTGGTGTTGGTCTGGAACAGCTGGGCACCGTTGACCGCCTCGGCGCTGGTGGCCGACACGGCGCCCTGGGCCACGTTGCCGATGCGCGTGCCGCCCGTCGCACCGCCATCGGTGGAAGGGGGGCCGCCCAGCGTCACCGTGGCCCGGCTGGCGTCGTCGTAGCGCACGGCGTTGGCCGTGGCCTGCCCCACCGCGGTGTCGAGCTGGCCGACGTTGACGGCATCGGTCTGCGCCACCCCGGCCGCGACGCCGGACAGCACGCGCGCACCCGCGGTGCCCGTGAAGTCCACCACCGTGCCACCGGTGGCCACCCCGACGGTGATGACGCCGTTGCCCGGCGCGCCGCCCACTTGCTGCACCAGGCCGGCCCTGCCGTCGAGGAGGTTGGTCACCTGGGTGTTGGTCTCGAACAGCTGCGCTCCGTTGACCGCGTCGGTGCTGGTGGCCGAGAGCGTGCCCTGGGCCACGTTGCCGACGCGCGTGCCGCCGGTGGCGCCGCCGTCGGTGGAGGCCGGGCCGGCCAGCGTCACGGCCGTGCGGCCGGCATTGTCGTACTGCACCGCGTTGGCGCTCAAGGTGTCGATCTTGGCGTTGGTCGAGAACAGCTGCGCGCCGTTGACGGCTTCCGTGCTCGTGCTCGACAGCGATCCCGCCGCCACGCCCGACAGCACCCGCGCCCCGGCCGTGCCCGTGAAGTCCACCACCGTGCCGCCCGTGGCCGCCCCGACGGTGATGGCGCCGCTGCCCGGCGCGCCACCGACCTGCTGCACCAGGCCGGCCTTGCCGCCGACGATGTTGCTCACCTCGTTGCCCAGGTTCGTCACGTTGGTGTTCGTCTCGAACAGCTGCGCGCCGTTGACCGCGTCGGTGCTGGTCGCCGAGAGCGTGCCCCGGGCCAGGTTGCCGATGCGCGCGCCGCCGGTCGTGCCGCCGTCGGTGGAGACGGCACCGCCCAGCGTCACCGCCGTGCGGCCCGGGTCGTCGTACTGCACGGCGTTGGCGGCGACCGTGCCGGCCACCGCCTTCAGCTGGCTGACGTTGACGGCATCGGTGTCGGCTGCCCCCGCTGCCACGTGGGTGATGCGGCGCTCGCTGCCGGTATCGCCCACCGACAGCTCGCCGCCGGCCGCCGATGCGCCGGCGACGGCATAGCCGCTGCCCGCCGGCACGTAGGCCGGCACGGCCACGTTGCCGCTGGCCACCGAGCCCGCGCCCAGGGCCACCGAGCCGGCAGCGCCGTCCAGCACGCGCGCGCCGCTGCCCAGCGCCACGGCGTTGGCGGCCCCGGCGCCCGTGCCGGCGCCGTCGCCGAGGGCGATGGCACTGCCCTCGACGGCCTGGGCCGTCGCTCCCGTGCCCAGCCCCGTGATCCTGTTGCCGCCGATGGACAGGCCCCTGGCGGTGTTGAGCGAATAGCCGTCGGCCGTGACGTTGCAGGGGGCGCTGGGCGAAAGGATGTTGCCGTTGGTGTCCAGCACCGTCAGCGACAGGGGTTGGCCCGCGGCCAGGCCCGTGTAGGTGTTCTGCAGGTTGAGCGTCCCCAGCGTCAGCGAGTCCACTGCACCCGTCAACGGCAGCATCAGCGGATTCAGGATGGACAGGACCGCGCTGCGCGGCAGTGCGATGCCGGAGCACACGCTCACCAGCCCCTGGGCCGAGGCAGGCAGCGCCGCGGCGCACGTGCCCACGGCGAGCAGGGAGGCCAGCACCGTGCGTCGCAGGCGGGCCCGGGGCATCCCGGCCGGAGGCGCCACGAAGGCGGACAGACCGAGTCCACGCGCCGGGACTCCGAGGGCATTCGACAGGTCGTGGCTGACGTTCACGTTGGCTCCTCCTGCAGGTGATGCAGAGGAATCGTAACAACACGTACCAGCTACGAATTGCTAAAACTTCACTTAAATCGACCGCTTCTTGACACTTTTTTTGCTAACTTCTTCCAATGTGAACTTAAGTGCTTAACGACAAAGCACGCATGCAGAAAAAAAAGGCCACGCATCGGCAACGGCCGACCCGTGGCCCTTTTCCGTTTCACCGGTCAGCGCCGATAGGGATCGTTGGGCCGGCGGTCGTAGCGGTTGGGGACACCGTCGTTGTCCCGGTCGCGGTCATAGCGGTTGGGCACGCCGTCGCGGTCCCGGTCGCCGTAGGCCGGCGGCGGGCCACGGTGCGGCGGTGGAGGCGGCGGCGCCACCACGCAGCCGGCGAGCACGGCGCCGGCCGCCAGCAGGGCGGTCAACTTGATCATCTGCATCTCTCCTTTTTCATGGGAACCGGGGAAGCTTAGCCTGCCCGGCCGCGCGGCGTCCGCCGGACGCCGCGCCCGAGCGCAGGTAGGCGGGCACCCCGTTCCGCGCCGGGCCTCAGGGCGCCGGCCGCGCCGCCAGCGCCAGCGCGGCGGGCAGCGATGCCGCCAGCATCGGACCGTGCGGCACGCCGGGAAAGGCGCGGTACTCGGCACGCATCCCGGGCCGGCCGCCCAGCTTCGCCACCAGCGTGCGGCCGGCCTCCGGCGGCGCCGCCGCACGCAGGCGGTTCATGCGCTCGACGCGCGCCGGGTCGGCGCCCGCCGGCGGCGCCGGGGCGGCCGCTCCTTCGGCCGAGGCGCCCTGCATCAGCAGCAGCGTGGTCTCGCGGGCCGGCGGCAGGGGCGCCGGGTGCTCGGCCTCGCGCAGGATGAAGCCGTCCTGCCACCACAGCGAGGGGTCGGCCGCGGCGTAGCGCGAGAACAGCTGCGGCCGGCGCAGCAGCGCGTGCAGCGCGAAGAGGCCGCCATAGGAATGGCCCCACAGCGTGCGGCGGCGCGCATCCAGCGGTGCGCGCGCCGCCATCTGCGGCAGCGCCTGGGCGGCGATGAAGTCGAGGAAGGCGTCCGCCCCGCCGCCGCGGCGGCCGCGCGCCTCGTCGTCCCAGGTCGGACCGTCGCTGCGCACGGCAGGCGTGTAGTCGTAGGCGCGCATCGCCACGTCGAAGCGCAGGTCGCTGTCGGGCCCGATCGCCAGGATCGCCGGGGCATCGCCCGCCTCGGCCAGCGCGTCGAATTGCGCGGCGGTCAGCGTGTCGGCCACGGCGTTGCCGTCCAGCAGGCAGGCCAGCGGGTGGCCGGCCGCCGCCGGGGCGCGCTGCGGCCAGGCCATCCACAGCCGGTAGCGCCGGCCGCTGGCGGCCGCGGCGACGGAGAGGCGCTCGAAGCGGTAGTGGCGCGTGCCGCCACTGTCCCAGACGCTGGGACCCATGCGGCGGTCGGGATCGAAGCGCGGCGGGGGTTCGGCCGGCGCGGGACGGGGCGGCATCAGGCGGCTGCACCCGGCGAGTGCGGCAGCGCCTGCCAGGCCGGCCAGGAGGCTGCGGCGAGGGGCGGCTTCGCCGGGGACGGCGGCGGATGTTGGTTTCACGAGACGGTTCGGCATGCTGGATGGAAGGTACGGTGCCCGCTGCACGCGGACACTTTTGTTTCTAATTTAGAATCATTCTCATCCTAACCCGGTGCTGCCGCGTGCAATGCGCGGCGTAGCCAGAAGCCAGCACCTCCAAAACCTGCCTCGAGGAGATGGCTTTGACGCCCAACCGCACGCGTTCGACGCGCACCGGCTCGCCCGCCGCACGCCCTGTACCGACCCGTTCCTTCCGTCCGGCCCTGCGGCTGGCCGCGCTGTGCGCCGCCCTGGCGGCGGCCGGCGCCCTGCACGCCCAGCCGCGCGTTCAGCCGGTCGACCTGCAGGCCCAGCCGCTGGACGCGGCCCTGGCGACGCTGGCGCGCCAGACCGGCGCCCGCATCGCCTTCCCGGCAGACCAGGCACGCGGCGTGGCGGCGCCGGCGATCCAGGGCGCGCTCACGGTGGACGAGGCGCTGGCGCGCCTGCTGGCCGGCAGCGGCTGGCGCGCGGAAGCCGCGGCGGACGGCAGCTACCGGGTGGTGCCGGCCGCAGCGGCCGCAGCCGCCGCCCCGGGCGGCGCCGAAGGACAGACGCTGGAGGCCGTCACGGTCACCGCCACCTCGGTGGCGGGCGCGCCGCCGGTGTATGCCGGCGGCCAGGTGGGCAAGGGCGCGCGCCTGGGCGTGCTGGGCAACGTGGACGTGATGGACACGCCCTTCAGCGTCACGTCGTACACCGCCAAGACCATCGAGGACCAGCAGGCGCGCAGCATCGCCGACGTGCTGATCGCCGACCCGGCCGTGCGCCAGGCCAGCCCCTCGGCCTACGGCCTGGAGTTCTACCAGTTGCGCGGCTTCCTCGCCTATGGCGAGGACATCGCCATGTCGGGCATGTATGGTGTCACGCCCTATGGCCGCATCCCGGTGGAACTGGCGGAGCGTGTGGAGGTGCTGCGCGGCCCCGGCGCGCTGCTGTACGGGCAGTCTCCCACCGGCGCGGTGGGCGGCACCATCAACATCGTGCCCAAGCGTGCCGAGGACGACCCGCTTACCCGGGTGACCGCCAGCTTCGCCACCGACCGCCAGTTCGGCGGCGCCGTGGACATCGGCCGCCGCTTCGGCGATCGCAAGCAGTGGGGCGTGCGCGTCAACGCCTCGACCATGAGCGGCGACACGCCGACCGACTACATGAGCACCCGCCGGCGCATCGCCGGCGTGGGCCTGGACTACCGCGGCGATCGCACCCGTTTTTCGCTGGACCTGTACGACCAGCGCTTCCGCACCGACGATGGCATCGGCATCTTCGCGCAGTTCAGCACGAACGTAGTGCCCAAGGCGCCCAAGGCCAGTACCAACTTCTTTCCCGGCACCTACATGGACGCCTCCGATACCGGCGGCATGTTCCGCGGCGAGGTGGACATCCTGGACAACCTGACGGCCTACCTGGGCTACGGCCAGCGGCACCACTACTACACGGGCTATCTGTCCACGGCTGCGCGCAACGTGGACGCATTAGGCAACTTCTGCGGAGGCAGCATCCGCGGCTGCTCCAACCCGACGACGCTGCCACCGGGCACGGGCTACAACGACACCCGCTCGCTCGAGGCCGGCCTGCGCGGCCACTTCAACACCGGCCCGGTGCGGCACGACTGGAACATCGGCGGCCAGCAGATGATGATCCACAACGGCTCGTCCACCACTCGCCTCACACCGGCGTTCTCCTCGAACATCTACAACCCGGTGCGGGTGCCGCTGACCACCTCCGACTACCTGGCATTGCCGCGCACCGACACCGAGCTGAGCAGCTACGCGCTCACCGACACGATGTCCTTCCTGGACGACCGCCTGAAGCTGACGCTGGGGGTGCGCGAGCAGCGCGTCGGGCTGCAGGGCTTCACGCCCCTGTCGAGCAACCTCAACAGCCCGCTGAGCAACTTCGTGCGCACCACCAGCAGCTACAGCGCCAGCAAGACCACGCCCATGGTCGGCGTGGTGTTCAAGCCGGTGCAGAACGTCTCGCTCTACGCCAACTACATCGAGGGCCTGACCAGCGGCTCGATGATCACCGACACCAACGCCACCAACTACGGCGAGACCATCCCGCCGCTGCCGACCAAGCAGGTCGAAGTGGGCGTGAAGTGGGACCTGGGCACCTGGACCAACACGCTGGCCCTCTACCAGATCAAGAAGCCCAGCACGATCAACGTCTACAGCACGTCGACGCGTTATTCGGTGGACGCCTCCGGCGAGCAGCGCAACCGCGGCGTGGAATGGAGCGTGTTCGGCCAGGTCACGAAGAGCGTGCGCCTGCTCGGCGGCGTCGCCTTCACCGACGGCGAGCTGACCCGCACCGCGCGCGGCGTGAACCAGGGCAACGTGCCCCCGGGCTCGCCCAAGTGGAAGGTCAACCTGGGCGGCGAGTGGGACGTGCCCGGCGTGGCCGGCCTGACGCTGTCCGGCACCGTGGTCCACACCAGCGCCGCCTGGCTCAACGCCGCCAACACGCAGCGCGCGCCGGCCTGGACGCGGCTGGACCTGGGCGCCCGCTACGCGACGCAGGTCAGCGGCTACCCGGTCACGGTGCGCGCGAACCTGCAGAACGCCACCAACCGCGCCTACTGGGACGCGAGCTGGCGCGACGGGCTGGCGATCCTGGGTGCCCCGCGCACCTTCCTGCTGTCGGCCTCGGTCGATTTCTGAAGCCGCCGCCGATGCGCCCTGCCCTCGCCCTCGGCCTGCTGCTCGCGCTGGCGGGCTGCCTGAGCGTGTACCTGGGCGCCGGGCACCAGCGGCTGCTGGCGCGCCGCTGGCCCGCGTGGCCGGCGCGCGTCGCCGGCGCGCTGCTGCTGGCCGGCGGCCTGGCGGCGCTGTTCGCGGCACTGCAGCCGGTGACCGCGGTGTTCGTGTTCTGCACCTGGGCGATGCTGCTGTTCGTGCTGCTGCCCTACCTGGGCGCACTGAGGAGGCTGCACGAGGTGAACGAATGAGCGCGGCGCCGGGCTGCCCCAGGCAGGCTCGCGCCCCCTCGGGGGGCGGCGGGGACACGCCGTGCCGAGCGTGGGGGCGGACATGAGCACGAAGGCCAAGGCGCCGCCGATCCGCCGCGACTGGCTGTCCAAGAGCATGGCCGGCACGCTGCTGGGCTTCACCCTGGCGGTGGCTGTCAGCGGGCTGCTCGACCTGGCCACGCAGGCCCTGCCGCTGGCCACGCGCGGCCAGCTGTCCATGTGGCTGGTGCCGCCGGTCTGGTTCGGCGTACTGGGCTTCTGCTTCCTCTTCGGCAGCGGGGCGCGCGCCTGGCTGTGGCTGGGCGCGACCAACCTGGCGGTGTTCGGCCTCTGGGCGGCGCTGCGCTTCCTCTAGCCAGGAAGAAAGAAGAAAAGAGAAGGGCCCCCCATGCGCGCAGACGTCATCCGCCTCTACAAGACCGTCCACACCTGGACCGGCATCGTCGCCGGCATGGCGCTGTTCATCGCCTTCCACGCCGGCGCGCTCACCGTCTTCAAGGAGCCGATCTCCCGCTGGGTGGCCGCGCCCTCGCCCGGCGCCGCGGCGGTGCCGCTGGAGCAGGCACCGCAGCTCATCGCCCGCACGCTGGCCGCACACCCGGCGGCGGCCAGGAGCTTCCAGATCCACCTGCTGGAGACCGAGCACGTGCCCGCCCGCATGGGCTGGACCGAGCGGCCCGAGGGCGGCGACGACCACGACCGCTCGCAGGACCGCCACTACCTCGCCACCCTGCAGGCCGACGGCGTGCCGCTGATCGAAGAGACGAAGCAGTCGCGCGTGGCCGAGTTCATCGACGTGCTGCACCGCGTGGTCGGCCTGCCCTTCGACAACGACCCCAGCCGCTGGGTGATGGGCGTGATCAGCGCGCTGTACGCGGTGGCGCTGGTCTCGGGCGTGATCGTGCTGCTGCCCACGCTGGTGAAGGACTTCTTCGCGCTGCGCCTGGGCAGGAACCTCAAGCGCATGTGGCTGGACGCGCACAACGTCATCGGCATCGTCAGCCTGCCCTTCCACGTGATCATGGCGCTGTCGGCGGCGGTGTTCGCCTTCCACGACGGCATCTACGCAGTGCAGGACACGGTGCTCTACCAGGGCCAGTGGGAGCGCCTGTGGAACCGCACGCCGCCCAAGGGCCCGCCGCCCCCGCCGCGCGACGTGAGCACCCTGCTGCCGCCGGCCGAGCTGGTGGCGCGCGTGCAGGCGCTGTCGCCCACGCTGGTGCCGGTGGCGCTGGACTACGTGCAGCCGACCACGCCGCGCGCCGCGGTGCGCGTGTGGGTGCGCGACGCCACCACCGTCCAGCGCAGCGCCAACGGCGGCTTCGCGCTGCTCGACCCGTACACCGGCCAGGTGCGCAGCACCGAGTACCTGCCGGGCCGGCAGACCGCCGCCGACGCCACCATCGTCAGCTTCTTCAGCCTGCACTTCGCCACGTTCGGCGGCTCGCCGGTGCAGTGGATGTACTTCCTGCTCGGGCTGGCGGGCGCCTTCCTCTTCTATTCCGGCAACCTGCTGTGGGTGGAGTCGCGCCGCAAGGCCGACCGCGGCCGGGGCGCGCCGGCGGTGCAGAAGCGCTCCACCTTTCTCATGGCCGCGGCGACGGTGGGCGTGTGCGTCGGCTGCGTGGCGGGCATCTCGGCCACGCTGGTGGCCGGCAAGTGGCTGCACGGCCGGGTCGACGACCTGCAGGCCTGGCACATGGGCGTGTACTACGCGGTGTTCCTCGCGGCAGTGGCCTGGGCCTTCGCGCGCGGCGCGGCGCGGGCGGCGCCGGTGCTGCTGTGGGTGGCGGCGCTGTGCACGGCGGCCATTCCGCTGAGCACGCTGGTCGGCTGGCTGCTGCCGGGCGCGGGCCCGTGGGCGCACGGCAGCGCCGCGGCGCTGGGCGTGGACGCCGTGGCGCTGGCCGGTGCGCTGGGCCTGGCCTGGATGGCGCGCGCCACGGCGCGGCGCGTGCGGCAGGGCCCGGCGGACAGCGTGTGGTCGCTGTCGGCCGCCCGCGGCGCGCCGCCCGCCGCAACGGCCGAGCCGGAAGCCGGCACCGCGGCGATGGCGCGCGGGGCCGCGGCGGACGGCGCCCGCTGAGCGCGGCCGCGGCGCGGCGCCGGGCCTTACAGTCCGGGGCATTCCCCGCGCCATGCCCCGCCTGATCCACCTGCCCTCTTCTTCTTCCGCCTGCCTGCGCCGCGCGCTGGCCGCCACGTTGCTGGCGGGCGCGGCCGCCGGCGCCCTCGCGCTGGAGCGCTTCGACACCGTGCGCGCCGCCTGGCGGCCTTCCGACATCGAGGTGCAGGACCGCGCCGGCGAACCGCTGCAGCGCCTGCGCACCGACGCCAGCGTGCGCCGCGGCCGCTGGGTGCCGCTGGCCGACGTCTCGCCGGCGCTGCGCACCGCGCTGGTGATGAGCGAGGACAAGCGCTTCTGGGAGCACAGCGGAGTCGACTGGCGCGCCGTCTCGTCCGCCGCCTGGGCCAACCTCTGGCACACGAAGACGCGCGGCGCCTCCACCATCACCATGCAGCTGGCCGGCCTGCTGGACGACGACCTGCGCCGCGCCAGCGGCGGCCGCAGCCTCGGGCAGAAGCTGGACCAGGCCTTCACCGCCACGCAGCTGGAGCGCGGCTGGCGCAAGGACGAAGTCCTCGAGGCCTACCTCAACCTGGTGCCCTTCCGCGGCGAGCTGGTGGGCATCGACGCGCTCTCGCGCACGCTGTTCGGCAAGGCGCCGCACGGCCTGGACGCGCGCGAGGCCGCCGTGGCCGCCGCGCTGGTGCGCGCGCCCAATGCCTCCGCCGCGCGCGTGGCGCAGCGCGCCTGCGAGGTGCTGCGCGCCATGCAGCCCGAAGAGCACGGCGCCAGGCTGTCCCACGCCGACTGCGGCGCGCTGGACATGTTCGCCGCGGCCGCGCTGCAGCGGCGCGCCTTCGACGCCAGCGAGGGCATCGCACCGCACCTGGCGCGGCAGGCACTGCGCGCGGCGCGCGCCGGCGCGGACGGCGACGCGCCCCTGCCGACCGAGCTGCGCACCACCGTCCGCGCCCCGCTGCAGCGCTTCGCCCTGGCCACCCTGCAGCGCCACCTGCGCGAGCTGCGCGGCCGCAACGTGGAGGACGGCGCGCTGGTGGTGCTGGACAACGCCACCGGCGAGGTGCTGGCCTGGGTCGGCTCCTCGGGCGAGCTGAGCCGCGCCAGCGAGGTGGACGCGGTGCTGGCGCCGCGCCAGCCCGGCTCCACGCTCAAGCCGCTGCTGTACGCGCAGGCCATCGCCGAGCGGCGCCTCACGGCCGCCTCGCTGCTGGAGGACTCGTCGGCGCAGATCGCCACGCCCGGCGGCCTGTACATCCCGCAGAACTACGACCGGCGCTTCAAGGGCCCGGTGTCGGCGCGCACCGCGCTGGCGGCCTCGCTCAACGTGCCGGCGGTGCGCACGCTGGTGATGGTCTCGCCCGAGGGCTTCGCGCGGCAGCTGCGCGCGGCCGGCATCGCGCTGGCGCAGAGCGGCGACTACTACGGCTACAGCCTGGCGCTGGGCAGCGCGGAGGTGACGCTGCTCTCGCTGGCCAACGGCTTCCGCACGCTGGCCAACGGCGGGCGCTACGGCCCCACGCGCGTGCTGCCGCCGGCGCGCGGCGAGGCGCCCGCGGCCTTCACGCCCGCCGTCGATCCGCGTGCCGCCTTCATCGTCGGCGACATCCTCTCCGACGCCAACGCCCGGGTGCGCACCTTCGGCCCCGACAGCGTGCTCGGCACGCGCTTCTGGACGGCCGTGAAGACCGGCACCAGCAAGGACATGCGCGACAACTGGGCGGTCGGCTGGTCGGCGCGCTACACCGTCGGCGTGTGGGTGGGCAACGCCGGCGGCGCGCCGATGTGGGACGTGAGCGGCACCAGCGGCGCCGCGCCGGTGTGGGCCGAGGTGATGCGCTTCCTGCACGCGCGCGAGCCCAGCCCCGCACCGGCGCCGCCGGCCGGCGTGGTGCGCATGGCCGTGCGCTTCGGCCCGGCCGGCGGCGTGGAGGGCGGCGAAGCGATCGAGGCCGCGCGCAGCGAGTGGTTCATCGCCGGCACCGAGCAGCCGCTGTTCGCCCTGGAAGGCATCGCCGCCGGCGCCCGGCCCGACGGCGAGGCGCAGCCCGCGCGCATCACCGCCCCGGCCGACGGCACGCTGCTGGCGCTGGACCCGGACATCCCGCCGCGCCACCAGCGGGTGCGCTTCGAGGCCGATGCGGCCGGCGCCGGCGTGCAATGGCGCATCGACGGCCGCGCCTTCGCCCGCGGGCCGCGCGCCCAGTGGCTGCCCTGGCCGGGCCGGCACGTCATCGAGCTGGCCGACGCGCAGGGCCGCGTGCTGGACCGCGTGCGGGTGGAAGTACGCGGCGCCGGCGTCGTGTCGTCCTCGGCCGGCGCGCCGGCCTCTTCCGCACGGCTGCGCTGACGCGCCTGCGCGCCGCTACTGCGGCCCGCCGCAGAAGGCGGGCCCCGCGCCCCGCCCCGGCACGAAGGGCACCGCCGCGCCCGCCGGCAGCGGCCTGGCGCGGCTGGCCGGCCATTCGCCCTGCTGCCAGGCGAAGCGCCATGCCAACTCGCCGCCGGGCCGCGCCGGCGGCGCGTAGCGGATGCGCAGGCTGCCGCTGCTCTCGTCGTGGCAGTGCGGCGAGGTGGCGTAGTCCTTCTCGGAGAAGCAGGCGCGGACCATCTTGCTGCACGAGAAGGGCACGCCGGCATGCACCGGCGCCGCGGCCTTGCCGTCCGGCGCCAGCGGCACGAAGTCGGCCCACTCGAAGCGCGCGCCGCCGCCGGAGTACGACTCGCTCGATCCCGCCACGATGGCCACCGCCCAGCGGTCCGCGCCGAGCGGATACAGCGCCGGCGCCAGCCTCGGCACGCCGTCGGTCGTGTCCTCCATGCGGTGGGCGTAGCCGGTGAAGTCATGCAGCGAGACCCGCACCCACGGGCCGTCCGCGCCCTCCCGGCGCAGGGTCGCCCAGGCCAGCGGGCGGGCGGCGAGCACCTCGACCTGCATCGAGGCCGCGTCCTGCCCGCGCGCCCGGTACGCGGCCAGCGTGTCGGGATCGCAGGGCTGCGGCAGCAGGCGGCAGGCCAGCCGGGCCCAGTCGGCGCCCAGGGCGCGCCCGGGCTGGGCGACGGGAACGAAGACGCGGGCGGTGGGCGCATCGGGCGCGGCGAGGGCGATGCCGGGCAAGGCCCAGAGGCAGGCGAGCGCGCCGGCCGCGCGGCGGAAGAGGGGTGACATGCAGGCAGCCTGTCCGTGGAGAAAGGCGGATTGTGGCCGGCGCACGCTGCCTCCTGCCGGACGGCGTCAGTGGCCCGCGGCTGACAAGGCGCCGGCCCCGGCCGCGCTAGGGTGAGGGTCCCACCGCTGTCTTTGTCGTGTTTCGCCACGGAGCCCTCCGCATGCATGAATCCGCCCCGCCCACCGACGTCTTCGACGACGACGCCACCAGCCACCGCATCGGCCTGATGGCCCTGGCCTTCTGCGTCGGCGGCGCGGCCACGCTGTATGCGCTGCATGCGGCGCGCCGCCAGGCCCGGCCGGCCGGGCCCGCCGACGGCGCACCGCTGATGCGGGCCCCGCTGCAGGTGGTGGCCCCGGTGGACCTGAAACGCTATGCCGGCCTGTGGCACGAGCAGGCCCGGCTGCCCAACCGCTACGAGAAGGCCTGCGCCGGCCATGTCACGGCCGAGTACACGCCGCTGCCCGACGGAACGGTGGCGGTGCGCAACCGCTGCGTGCAGCAGGACGGCCGCATCGACGAGGCCACCGGCCGGGCGCGCATGGTGCCGGTGGCCGGGCTGCCGGGCGCGGGCCGCCTGCAGGTGCGCTTCGCGCCGGAGTGGCTGGGCTGGCTGCCGCTGGTGTGGGGCGACTACTGGGTGCTCAAGCTGGACCGGGACTACCAGGTGGCCCTGGTCGGCACGCCGGACCGGCGCAACCTGTGGGTGCTCTCGCGCGTGCCGCACCTGGATGCCGCGGCGCTGGACGCCGAACTGGACTACGCGCGCACGCTGGGCTTCGACGTCGACCGCATGCTGCGCACGGCGCCCCTGCCCGCCGCGGCCTGAACTTGCGCCGCGATCAGCGCGCCGGCCCTGCCGTCGCCTCCATCGCGTCGAGCTGGCGCATCAGCTCGCGCGGCAGCGCAGCCGGCGAGGTGCAGTGGATGGCGCGCCAGCCGAGCGCCCGCGCCATCTCCACGTTGGCGGCGGAGTCGTCGACGAACAGCGTCTGCGCCGGCGCCAGGCCGTGGCGCCAGGCCAGCAGCTGGTAGATCTCCTCGTCCGGCTTGGTGCGCTTGGCATCGCCGGAGAACACCCCGCCGTCGAACCAGCGGAAGAAGTCGAAGCGCCGCTCCAGCGCCCGCGCGTACGGCGCGGGCATGTTGGAAAGGTAGAACAGGCGTGGGCTGCCCCGCGCGTCGCGCCGCCCGCGCAGGCCGCTCAGCAGTTCCACCGTCTCGGGGATGGGCTCCAGCCGCTCGCCCAGCGGCTCGATCAGCTCGCGCAGCGCCCCGGCCGGCAGTCCGAGCCGTGCCGCGCTGCGCTCGACCACGTCGGCGGCGCTGCGCAGGCCGCTGTCGAAGGCCAGCCAGTCCTCGTGATGAAACAGCGCCCGGGCCAGCGCGGCGGCCGAGGCCGGGTCGCCGGCCCGGTCCGGAAAGTGCGCCTGCACCAGGCGCGCGGGCTCCCAGTCGATGAGCACGGCCCCGAGATCGAACACCACATTCATGGGCCGGCATTCTCGCCCGGCCCGCGCCGCGGTCGCCGAGGCGCCTTCGGGCGGCCGGGCGGCGCTCAGCCGGCCTGCGGCTGCGGCACCACCGAGACGCCGTGCTGCCCCAGCCCCAGCACCGTCTGCGCGCCGGGCGCCAGCGGCCGCACCAGGTCGCCCGAGACCACGAACACCGGCCCGAGCGCCGTGTCGAAGCTGTACTCGTAGCCGTTGCCCAGGTACGAGGCCTTGGCGCAGGTGGCCGGCAGGCCGATGGCCGCGCCGATCTGCCAGGCCTCGGGTCGCACCGCAACCTTCACCACGCCGGTCGGCACGGCGTAGCGCGGCGTCAGCGTGAGGGGGCCGAGCGTGACGTGGCCGTCGGCCTGCGCCATGCCGGGGAAGACCAGCGCCTCGCCCATGAAGCCGGCGACGAACTCGCTCTCGGGCCGGTTGTAGAGCGACTCGGGCGTGCCGCGCTGGGCGATCACGCCGTGGTCCATCACGATGATCTGGTCGGACACGGCCAGCGCCTCGCTCTGGTCGTGCGTGACGTAGGCCACGGTGAGCTTCAGGCGCTGCTGGATGGCGCGGATCTCCTCGCGCATCTCGCGGCGCAGGCGCGCGTCGAGGTTGGACAGCGGCTCGTCGAAGAGCAGCACCGCCGGCTCCAGCACCAGCGCACGGGCCAGCGCCACGCGCTGCTGCTGGCCGCCCGACAGCTCGCTGGGCAGCCGCTCGTCGAAGCCGACCAGGCCCACGCCGCGCAGCGCCTCGGTGGCGCGCGCCAGGGCGTCGGCCTTCCTCGCGCCGCCCATGCGCAGGCCGTAGGCGACGTTCTCCTGCACGTTCATGTGCGGGAACAGCGCATAGCTCTGGAACATCATCGACACGTTGCGCTCGCCGGGGCCGAGCGTGGTCACGTCGCGCCCGCCCATGATGATCTGGCCCGAGGTGGGCGACTCCAGGCCCGCGATCATGCGCAGCGTGGTGGTCTTGCCGCAGCCCGAGGGGCCGAGGATGGTGGTCAGCGTGCCCTGCGGCACTTCGAAGCTGATGCCCTTGACGGCCAGGGGCGCGTCCTTGTCGGTGCCGTAGCGCTTGGTGACGTTGCGGAATTTGATGCCGTTGCTCATGTGCGGACCCGTTCTTTCTTGACTCACGCCGGCGTCGCGACGGTACTGGCCGCCGTGCCCACCTTGCGCCGCCCCAGCCGCCGCTCGCCCACCAGCACCTGGATCAGCGCGATGGCCAGCGACATCAGCACGATCAGCACCGTGCAGTAGGCCAGCGCCACGCCGTAGTCGCCGTTGCCGACGCGGCCGATGATGTAGGTGGTGGCCAGCTCGTTCTCTGCGGTGACGAGAAAGATCACCGCGCTCACCGTGGTCATGGCACGCACGAAGCTGTAGACCAGCGCCGCCACCAGCGCCGGCTTGAGCAGCGGCAGCACCACCCTGAACAGCGTCTGCGCGGTGGAGGCGCGCAGCATCAGCGAGGCTTCGTCGAGCGAGCGGTCGAGCTGCTTGAAGGCCGCCGTGCCGGCGCGCACGCCCACCGGCAGGTTGCGGAACATGAAGCACAGCACGATCACCAGGCCGGTGCCCGTCAGCTCCAGCGGCGGCACGTTGAAGGCCAGGATGTAGCTCACGCCCAGCACCGTGCCGGGGATGGCGAAGGCCAGCAGCGCCGCGAACTCGAACAGGCCCTGCCCCTTGAACTCGTTGCGCGCCAGCAGCCAGGCGATCAGCAGGCCCAGCGCCGCGGTGATGGGCGCCGAGATGCCGGCCAGCTTGAGCGTGGTCCACAGCGAGTTCCACGCCGTGCCGGCCCACACCAGCCCGAACTGGCCCCACTCCAGCGAGAAGGCGGTGCGGAAGTGGTTGAGCGTGACGGTGTAGTCGCGCCCCCAGGTCTGCACGAAGCCCCCGGCGAAGGCGAAGAGATACACCACCACCGTGAACAGGATCCACGGGAAGGCGATGGCGTACACGGTGCCGCGCACGCGCGCCGGCAGCGGCATCGGGATGCCGGCGTCGCCCTTGCCGCTGACGGTGGTGTAGTTCTGCCGGCCCAGCAGCGCGCGCTGCAGCGCGAACACCGCCAGCGCGAACAGCGTCAGCACCCAGGCCAGCGAGGCCGCGCGGCCCTGGTCGTACTGCGCGCCGACGATGGCGAAGAAGATGTCGGTGGACAGCACCGAGTACTGGCCGCCCACCACCACCGGGTTGCCGAAGTCGGCGATGCTCTCGATGAAGCCGACCAGGAAGGCGTTGGCCAGGCCGGGCTTGAGCAGCGGCAGCGTCACCGTGCGGAAGGTGCGCCAGCGGTCGGCGCGCAGCATGGCGGCCGCCTCCTCCAGGCTGGGCGCGATGCCCTGCACCACGCCGCGCATGATCATGAAGGCGATGGGCGTGAAGGCGAACAGCTGCGCCGTGAGGATGCCCGGCAGCCCGTAGAACCAGCGCGTGGGCTGGATGCCGAACCAGCTCTCCAGCAGCTGGTTGACCACGCCGGCGCGGCCGAACAGCAGGATCAGGCCCAGGCCCACCACGAAGGGCGGCGTGATGATCGGCAGCAGCGCGATGACCTTCAGCGGCCCCTGCCAGCGCCGGCTGCCGCGCTCGGCCATCAGCGCGATCAGCGTGCCGAGGAAGGTGGTGCCGGCGGCGGTGAGCAGCGCCAGCACCAGCGTGTTCCAGGCCACGCCGCAGCTCGCGCCGCCGGCCAGGCAGCCGAGACCCCAGATGCGCTCGGTGAAGACGCGTGCGCCGAAGGCGGCCAGCGACGCGCGGCCGTCCTCGTCGAAAAAGGCGCCCGACAGCGCCTTGCCCACCGGCCAGGCGATGAACAACAGCAGCAGCACCGCGCAGCCGACCACCGCCGCCGAGACGAACAGGTCGCCGCGGAAGTAGCCCAGCCGTGCCAACCCGAAGGCGGCCAGCAGGATCAGCGCCGCGACGGCGATGAAGCCGCCGGCGCCGATGCCGAACTGGTTGACCGACAGCTCGCCGAAGAGTGTGTTGAAGGCGGCGACGCTCCAGCCGCGCGCGCCGATGGTGAAGCCGGCCAGCGCCAGGCCCAGCGCGCCCAGCCCGCCGCCGGCCAGCAGCCAGCGGCCCTGCGCGCGGCCCGGCCGCTGCAGCGCGCCGATGGCGCACAGGCCCAGCCCCGCCAGGCCCGCATAGAGCCACGGCCGGCCCTGGCGCGAGGCCTGCAGCAGCCCGTTGGCCGCCTCACCCTCGGAGAAGACGCCCGGCAGCGCCTGCCACCAGCTCGTGTCCTGGATGGCATACCACGGCAGCAGCAGGTAGCCCAGCAAGCCGGCGGCGATGCACAGCCAGGCGGCGGCGTTGGGTCGGCGCGACGACATCACGCCGCCGACAGGCCGCCCTTAGGCGGCGTGCGGCCCCCTCGGGGGGCAGCGACCACACGAAGCGGGGAGCGTGGGGGCAGCATTCAGCGGGGGAGGGAGTTGACGTCCTTTTCCCAGCGCGCGATCAGGCGCCGGCGCTCGGCGCTGGCGCCGTACTTCTTGTAGTCGTAGCTGATGAGCTTGATCTTCTTGAAGTCGGGCACGTTCGGGTCCACCGGCGTGCTCTTGTTCGAGGGCAGCTGGTACTGCTTGGTCGCGGCGCCGAAGGCCTGCGCGGCCGGCGTGAGCGCCCATTCGTAGAACTTCTTGGCCTGGTCGAGGTTGCGCGCGCCCTTGACGATGCTCATGGAGCCGATCTCGGCGCCGGTGCCTTCCGAGGGCGTGATGGTCTCGACCGGGAAGCCCTGCATCTTCTCCTGCGGCGCGTCGTGGATGAAGCTGATCGACACCGCCGTCTCGCCGCGCGCCACCGCCTTGATGGGCGCGGTGCCCGAGCGCGTGTAGGCCGCGATGTTCTTGTGCAGGCCCTTGAGGTAGTCGAAGGCCTTGTCCTCGCCCATCAGTTGCACCAGCGTGGCGATCATGGTGTAGGCGGTGCCGCTGGAGGCCGGGTTGGCGACCTGGATGTCGCCCTTGTACTCGGGCTTGAGCAGGTCGGCCCAGCTCTTCGGCACGGCCAGCTTCTTCTTGGCCAGCAGCTCGGTGTTGTAGCCGAAGCCCAGCGGGCCGGAGTAGATGCCCACCGTCTTGTAGCCCGACTGCTGGGCCTGCTCCTGTGCCCAGGGGTACAGCTGCGGCAGCGTGGGCGACTTGTATTCGAGCGTCAGGCCCTGCTCGGCGGCCTGCAGGTGCGGGTCGCCCGTGCCGCCGAACCACACGTCGGTCTTGGGGTTGTCGCGCTCGGCGATGAGCTGCGCCAGCGCCTCGCCCGAGCCCTTGAGCGCCAGGTTGATCTTCACGCCGGTGGTGCGCGCGTAGACGGTGGCGATCATGTTGCACCAGTCGGCCTGAACCGAGCAGATGACGTTGACCTGCTGCGCGCCGGCGGTGGCCGATGCGGCGGCCAGCACGGCGCCGGCCAGGAAAGTCTTGGTGGTGTTCTTCATGTTCGTCTCTCACCCCGGGTTCGGGAAACAAAAAAGGCCCTGGAAAGGCCGGCGGACGAGCTTAAGCGATGCAAGTGCGTATCGGGCATCGGTGGAACTACCGTTAAAGTTTCAAGGCGTTCGCAACGCGGGCAGAGGCCCGCACCCCACTTCACGAAAGACGCGTCTCGATGAGTTTCGATCTCGTTCTGTTCGGCGGCACCGGCGACCTGGCCTGGCGCAAGCTCATGCCGGCCCTGTTCCAGGCCTTCCGCCACGGCAGCCTGCCGGCGGGCGGCCGCATCATCGGCGTCGCGCGCGACGACCTCTCGGACGACCAGTACCGCGAGCTGATCCAGTCCCGCTTCGAGGCGGTGGAAGGCGCCAAGCGGCCCACGCCGGAGGAGTTCCGCAAGTTCGCCGAACTGCTGCACTACCTGCGCATGGACCTCTCGCAGCCGAAAGACTACGCGCGCCTGGCCGACCTGCTGCGCACGCGCGATGCCGACGGCGTGGTGATGTACCTGGCCACCGCGCCCTCGCTGTTCACCCAGACCGTCCAGCAGCTGGCCGCCGCGGGGCTCAACGGGCCGAAGACGCGCGTGGTGCTCGAGAAGCCCCTGGGGCACGACCTCGCCTCCAACCGCGCCATCAACACCGCCGTGCGCGAGGTGCTGGCCGAGAACCAGGTCTTCCGCATCGACCACTACCTGGGCAAGCCCTCGGTGCAGAACCTGTTCGCGCTGCGCTTCGCCAACGCGCTGTTCGAGCCGCTGTGGCGGCGCGAGCACATCGCCAACATCCAGATCACCATCGCCGAGGAAGTCGGCGTGGAAAAGCGCGGCGGCTTCTACGACCAGACCGGCGCGCTGCGCGACATGGTGCAGAACCACGCGCTGCAGCTGCTGTGCGCGGTGGCGATGGAGCCGCCCATCAACGCGCATGCCGACGCGCTGCGCGACGAGAAGCTCAAGGTGCTGCGCTCGCTCAGGGCCTGGACGCCCGAGAGCATCGGCCTGCACGCGGTGCGCGGCCAGTACACCGCCGGCACGGCCTACGGCCAGCGCGTACCGGGCTACCTGGAGGAGCCGGGCATCGACCCCATGAGCCGCACCGAGACCTTCGTCGCGCTGCGCGCCGAGATCGCCAGCTGGCGCTGGGCCGGCGTGCCCTTCTACATCCGCACCGGCAAGCGGCTGGCCTCGCGTGATGCGCGCATCGAGGTGAACTTCCGCGCCGCGCCGCACGCCATCTTCCGCGCCCCGGCCGGCTTCGCGAACAAGCTGGTGATCAACCTGCAGCCCAAGGACGGGCTGGAGCTGCACCTGCTGGCCCAGGCGCAGAACCAGCGCGTGGGCACCCAGCGCGGCGTGCACGGCGGCATGCTGCCGCTGGCGCCGGTGCAGCTCGACCTGGACTTCGACAAGCGCTTCGGCTCCGAGCGCGTCGGCGCCTACGAGCGGCTGCTGCTGGACGTGATCGAGGGCCGGCTGAACCTGTTCGTGCGCAGCGACGAGCAGGAGGAGGCCTGGCGCTGGGTCGAGCCGCTGCTGGACAGCTGGCAGACCGACGCCGGCCCGCGCCCCTACGCGGCCGGCACCTGGGGGCCGAGCGCCTCCAGCGCCATGATCGCGCGCGACGGCTTCGCCTGGGGCGAGGAGCAGTGACGCGGTGCCGCCGGTGGCGGCATGCCCGCGGACCTCGACAATTTCACATAAATGTTTCCGATTGTGACTTTCGTGTGATTTGACATAGCATTGAACTTTGTGCCGCTCTGCAGGCCGCTTCCGGAGTTCAGTCCATGTCCGATCGCCCGACCGTCCGCCCCACCCCCGCGGCCCCCGCGCTGCGGCGCCGAACCGTCCTGGCGCTGGCCGCCGCCGGCGCCTCGGCCGGCCTGGGCCTGCCGGCCCTCGCCCAGCCGGTGCGGCCCGTCCGCATCGGCGTCACGCTGGACAACAGCGGCGTGGAGAAGGCCAACGGGTCCGGCATGCTGCTGGGGTCGCGTGCCTTCTTCGAGGCCGTCAACAAGCGCGGCGGCATTCACGGCGCACCGATCGAGCTGCAGCTGGTCGACGACCAGTTCAAGCCGGACGTGGCCAAGGCCAATGCCCTGGCCTTCGCCGCCGACGCCTCGGTGCTGGCCATCCTGCACCCCCTGGGCACGCGCCAGAGCGCGGAGGTGAGCGACGCCGTGCCCGGCATGCCCGTGGTCGGCCCCAACACCGGCACCGTGGCCTTGCGCAGGAAGAACACGCCCAACACCTTCTGGGTGCGCGCCAACTACGACCAGGAGATCGACCGTCTCGTCGCCCAGGCCGTGACGCTGGGCCAGACGCGCATCGGCCTCGTGCATTCGAACGATCCGCTGGGCCAGTCGCTGCTGGCCGGCTTCAATGCGGCGCTGGCCAAGGCCAAGCTCGAACCGGCCGTCGTCGCGACCACGCCCAACACCACCAGCATGGAGGTCGAGCCGGCGGCGGCGCGCATCGCCGAGGTCAAGCCGCACGTCGTCATCGTCGGCCTCGCGGGCACCGCGCCCGCGTTCGTGAAGGCGCTGCGCGCGGCCGGCGGCAAGAGCTCGGCCTACGGGCTGTCGATCACGGCCGGCTCGCTCTCGGCCATGGGCGACCTGGCGCACGGGCTGGGCTTCTCGATCGTGGTGCCCTCGCCCTTCGCCACGCGCAACGAGATCGTGCGCCGCTACCAGGCCGACATGCAGGCCGCGGGGCAGACGACGTTCTCGCTGCCCAGCCTGGAGGGCTATGTCGATGCCTGCGTGCTGGCCGAAGGCCTGCGCCGCGCCGGGCCGGGCGCCACGCGGGCCCGGCTGATGGCGGCGCTGGAGAGCATCGAGGGCTATGACCTGGGCGGCATGAAGATCAGCTTCGGCCGCGCCAACCGCGAGGGCAGCCAGTTCGTCGACGTGGCCGTCATCGGCGCCAGCGGGCGGCTGCTCACCTGAGCGCGCCGGCCGCGCGCCCCGCTGCGCCGCCTCCTCAGATCCGCCCTTCCTCCACCGCGTGGCAGGCCACGCGCACGCCGCTCAACTGCAGCAGCGCCGGACGCTCGGCCGAGCAGCGCGCGTTGGCATGCGGGCAGCGCGGATGGAAGGCGCAGCCGCTGGGCGGGTTGAGCGGGTTGGGCACCTCGCCCTGCACCGGCGTGCGCGCCCGGCCCACCGCATGCATCTGCGGGATCGCATCCAGCAGCATGCGGGTGTAGGGGTGGCGCGGCCGGGCGAACAGTTCGGCCTTGTCGGCCCGCTCGACCAGGCGGCCGAGGTACATCACGCCCACCTGGTCGCTCACGTGGCGCACCACCGCCAGGTTGTGCGAGATGAACAGGTAGGTCAGGCCGCGCTCGCGCTGCAGGTCCTTCATGATGTTGAGCACCTGCGCCTGCACGCTCACGTCCAGCGCCGAGGTGGGCTCGTCGCATACCAGGAACTCGGGCGCGGTGGCCAGCGCGCGGGCGATGGAGATGCGCTGGCGCTGCCCGCCGGAGAACTGGTGCGGGTACTTGGCCATGTCCAGCGGCGACAGGCCGACCGAGCGCAGCAGCTCTCCGACGCGCTCGCGCATGGCGTCCTTGCCACTCAGGATGCCGTGCTCGTGCAGCGGCTCGGCAATGATGTCTTCCACCAGCCAGCGCGGATTGAGGCTGGCGTAGGGGTCCTGGAAGATCATCTGGATGCGCCGGCGCAGCTGCCGGCCCGAGCTCGACCGGTAGGCCGCCTGCGCGTCCTGCCCGTCGAAGTGCATGCCGCCGCGCGTGGGCTCGTACAGGCCCACCAGCAGGCGCGCCACGGTGCTCTTGCCGCAGCCGGATTCGCCCACCAGCGCCAGCGTCTTGCCGCGCTCGATCTCGAAGCTCACGCCGTCCACCGCGTGCAGCAGGGTGCGCGGCTTGCGCTCCAGCACGCGGTTGAGCCAGGGGGCGGAGACGTCGAAGGTCTTGGCCAAGTCGTGGGCGACGACCAGCGGCGCGTCACCCGCGGCAGCACTCGCCGCTTCGGCGTTGGGCATCACGGCGGCGTTCATGGCTGCACCTCCGGCAGCGCCTGCGCCGCATCGGGCGCGGCGCGCTCGCCGTGCGCCAGGGCGCGCTCGTGCTGCGCCAGCAGCGCGGCGTGGCCGCGGTGCGGGTCGGCGGCGTCGTGCAGCCAGCAGGCGGCCATCGTCGCGCCGGCGGGCAGCAGCTCGGGCCGCTCCTGCAGGCAGCGCTCGAAGACGCGCAGGCAGCGCGGGTTGTAGGCGCAGCCCGGCGGGATGGCGTTCAGCCGCGGCATCGCGCCGTCGATCTGGTGCAGGCGCTCGCGGTCGCTGTCCATGTCGGGGATGGATGCCATCAGGCCGCCGGTGTAGGGGTGCGCCGGCTGGTGGATCACCTCGCGCACCGGGCCGATCTCGGCGACGCGGCCGGCGTACAGCACGGCCACGCGGTCGCAGGTCTCGGCGATCACGCCCATGTCGTGGGTGATGAGCATCACCGCCGCGCCGCGCTCGCGGCACAGGCGCTTGAGCAGCTGGATGATCTGCGCCTGGATGGACACGTCCAGCGCGGTCGTCGGCTCGTCCGCGACGATCAACTTGGGCTCGGCCGCCAGGGCCAGCGCGATCACCACGCGCTGGCGCATGCCGCCGGAGAACTGGTGCGGATAGTGGTCGATGCGCTGCTCGGCGGCCGGGATGCCGGTGTCCTTGAGCAGGTCGATGGCCCGCTGGCGCGCCTCGGCGTGGCTGACCGGCAGGTGCGTGCGGATGGTCTCGACCAGCTGCCGGCCCACGGTGTAGAGCGGGTTCAGCGAAGTGAGCGGGTCCTGGAAGATCGCGCCGATCCTGCGCCCGCGGATGTGGCGCATCTGCTCGTAGCCCAGGTTGTCGATGCGCTGGCCTTCCAGCACGATCTCGCCGCCGGCCACGCGGCCCGGCGGCTCCAGCAGGCCGATGATGGCCGCGCCGGTGAGCGACTTGCCGGCGCCCGACTCGCCCACCACGCCGAGGATCTCGCCCGGCGCGATCTCGAAGGAGATGTCGTCCAGCGCCCGCAGCGTGCCGCGCCGCGTGGGGAACTCGACCACCAGGTTCTTGACTTGGAGAAGGCTCATGGGCGGGTGTCCTTCGTCAGCGCAGCCTCGGATTGAGCGCATCGCGCAGCCAGTCGCCCAGCAGGTTCACCGACAGCGCCAGCAGCACCAGCATCGCGCCGGGGAACACCAGCACCCACCACTCGCCCGAGAACAGCACCGCGTTGCCGTTGTTGATGAGCGTGCCCAGCGAGGGCGAGGTCGGCGGCACGCCGACGCCCAGGAAGCTCAGCGTGGCCTCGGTGATGATGGCGGTGGCCACCTGGATAGTGGCCAGCACCAGCACCGGCCCAAGCACGTTGGGCAGCACGTGGCGCAGCATGATGCGCAGCGGCGGAACGCCCATCACGCGCGCCGCCTGCACGTATTCCTTGCTGCGCTCCACCAGCGTGGAGCCGCGCACCGTGCGCGCGTACTGCACCCAGCCGGTCAGCGCGATGGCGATGATCAGCACGCCGAAGGCCAGCGACTCGTGCGCATTGGGAAACAGCGCCCGGCCCACGCCGGCGATCAGCAGCGCCACCAGAATGGCCGGGAAGGACAGCACCACGTCGCACAGGCGCATCAGGAAGGCGTCGAGCCAGCCGCCCCAGAAGCCCGCCAGCAGGCCCAGCAGCACGCCGACGACGACCGACAGCAGCACCGACACCACGCCGACGATGAGCGAGATGCGGGCGCCGTAGATGACGGCCGAGAGGATGTCGCGGCCCTGGTCGTCGGTGCCGAGCAGGTACTTCGTGCTGCCGCCCTCCATCCAGGCCGGCGGCAGGCGCGCGTCCATCAGGTCGAGCGAAGCCAGGTCGAACGGGTTGTGCGGCGCCACCCAGCCCGCGAAGACCGAGGAGAAGACGCACACGAAGGCGATCACCGCCGCCGCGATCGCCATCGGCGACGTGCGGAAGCTGTAGCCGACGTCCGAGTCGAACCAGCGTGCGAGGGTTGTTTTCATCGGGGTGCGAGAGGGGCCGCCAAGACACTGAAGGCCGCGGAGCAGGCCATGCGGGAACCGCCGCGGGACTGGCTTGGCCAGACCGCAGGCGGTGCCCCCCGAAGGGGGTTGGCGGAGCGGAACGAAGTCCGCGAAGAACTGGGGTGCTTCAATTCATGGCTTGATGCTCATCCACTTGAAGGGCATGTAGTTGTCGGCCAGCTGCGTCAGCGAGACCTTCTTGCTCACGCCCCAGGCCAGCGTCTGCTGGTGCAGCGGCAGCGTGCCCACGTCCTCGGCATGCAGTGCGAAAGCCTGCTTGATCAGGTCGTCGCGCTTGGCCTTGTCGGTCTCGGACTGTATCTGCTTGGTCAGCGCATCGAGCTTCGGATTGCAGTAGGCCCCCAGGTTGAACTGGCCGGCACCGGTCTTGTCGTCGGGGCAGGCCGTCAGGGAATTGAGCACGTTGTGGGCGTCGTAGGTGGTCGGCGTCCAGCCCAGCATGTAGAAGCTGGTGTCGCGGCGCAGGATCTTGGGGAAGTAGGTGCCCTTGGTTTCGGCCACCAGGTTGATCTTCACGCCGACCTTGGCCAGGTTGGCCGCCACCGCCTGGCAGATCTGCGCGTCGTTCACGTAGCGGTCGTTCGGGCAGTTCATCGAGACCTCGAAACCGCTGGGGTAGCCGGCCTCGGCCAGCAGCTTCTTGGCCGCCTCGGGGTCGTAGGGCAGCCGCTTGTCCTGCGCCTCGGTCCAGCCGTTCACGCCCGGGCCGGCCAGCAGCCCGGTCGGCCGCGAGGCGCCGCGCATCACGGTGCGCTTGATGCCCTCGATGTCGATGGCCTGGTAGAAGGCCTTGCGCACGCGCACGTCCTTGAAGGGGTTCTTGCCCTTCACGTTGGAGTACTGCAGCTCGTCGCGCCGCTGGTCCATGCCCAGGAAGATGGTGCGCAGCTCCGGCCCCACGATCACGTGCGCATTGGCGCTGGCGTTGATGCGGGCGATGTCCTGCAGCGGCACCGGCTCCATCACGTCCACCTCGCCCGACAGCAGCGCGGCCACGCGCGTGGCCGGGTTGGCGATGGGCGTGAAGACCACCTGCTGCGCATTGCCCTCGATCTTGCCCCAGTAGGTGGCGTTGCGCTCGAACACCGTGCGCACATTGGGCTGACGCTCGCGCACGCGGAAGGGCCCGGTACCGTTGGCCTTGAACGAGGCGGCGTTCTCGATGCCCTTGCGGCGGTCCACCGGCTTCTCGGCCTTGTTCTCCTCGCACCACTTCTTGCTCATGATGCCGAAGGTGGTCAGCGCGTCGGCCAGGATGGGCTGGGGCGCGGTGGTCTCGACGTCCACCGTGTAGTCGTCGATCTTCCGCACCGCCTTGATGTCGGACAGCGTGGCCTTCATGTCCGAGCCGTCGCCCTGGCCGCGCGCGATGCTGAACACCACGTCGTCGGCCGTGAAGGGCGTGCCGTCCTGGAACTTGACGCCCTTGCGCAGTTCGAAGCGCCAGACGGTGGGAGAGGTCATCTTCCAGCTCGTGGCCAGCAGCGGCGCCAGGCTCAGATCCTTGTTGCGGCCCACCAGCGGCTCGTAGATGTTGGCGTCGACGCTGAGCTGCAGCGACTCGTTGAGCGAATGCGGGTCGAGCGACAGCGCGTCGCCCTGGTTGGCGATGCGGATGGTCTGCGCGCCCGCGAGCAGGCTCGCCGTCGCCAGGGCGGACAGGACGGCCGCTGCGGCCACTTTTTTCTTGAAGCTCATGGGAAGCACTCCTCGGGTGGTTGCCGTGCAGTTCACGGACTCAGGTGGCCGCGGTCGCGGCGGGCTCGGGCTGCTGGCCGCGGGTGGCGGCCGAACCGGATGGCGGGCCACCCTCGGTGGCCAGTGGCATGCCCTGCTCGACCAGGCCCGCATGCAAGGCGGCGCCCAGGGGCAGGATCTCGTCGTTGAAGTCGTAGCGGGCGTTGTGCAGGTAGGCGCCCTCGCGCACGTCCTGGCCGATGCGCAGGTAGGCGCCGGCCTTCTTCTGCAGCATGAAGGAGAAGTCCTCGGCGCCCATGCTGGGCTCGAGCTGCCGGTCCACGTTGTGGGCACCGACGATGGAAGCGGCGACGTCGGCCGCGAACATCGCCTCGGGCGCGGTGTTGATGGTGGCCGGGTAGATGCGCTCGTACTTCAGCTCGGCCGCGGCGCCGAAGGCCGCCGCCACCGAGGCGCACAGCTCGCGCAGGCGCTGCTCCACCAGGGCCTGCACTCGCGCATTGAAGGTACGCACCGTACCGACGAGCCGGGCCGAGCCGGGGATCACGCTGAAGGCGTCCAGGTCGCCGGCCTCCATCGCGCACAGGCTGATGACGGCCGCGTCGATGGGCCGCACGTTGCGCGAGACGATGCTCTGCGCCGCCGTGATGATGTGGGCCGAGACCAGCACCGGGTCGACCGTCTGGTAGGGGTGCGCGCCATGGCCGCCCCGGCCCTTGACGTCGATGGTGATGCGGTCGGCCGCGGCCATCATCGCGCCGCGGTTGATGCCGACGGTGCCGGCCGGCATCGCGGGCCAGTTGTGCATGGCGTAGATCGCGTCGACCGGGAAGCGCTCGAACAGGCCGTCCTCGATCATCACGCGCGCCCCGGCAAAGCCCTCCTCGCCCGGCTGAAAGACCAGCACCGCGGTGCCGTCGAAGTGGCGCGTCTCGGCCAGGTAGCGCGCGGCGCCGACCAGCATGGCCGTGTGGCCGTCGTGGCCGCATCCGTGCATCAGGCCCGGCCTGGCGGAACACCACGGCAGGCCGGCGTTGTCCTCCTTCATCGGCAGCGCGTCCATGTCGGCGCGCAGGCCGATCACGCGGCCGCTGGCTGTCGAACGGCCGCGGATGACGCCGACCACGCCCGTCTTGCCGATGCCGGCGTGGATCTCGTCCACGCCGCAGGCGCGCAGCGACTCCTTCACGCGGGCCGCGGTGTACACCTCCTCGAAGCCGAGTTCGGGATGCGCATGCAGGTCGCGGCGCAACGCCGTCAGCTCGGGATGGAAGCGGGCGATGTGCGCAAAGGCACGGCCGCCGGCCTGGTATCGGAGTTCGCTCACGCTCAGTGCCCTCCTGCCTTGCCCACGCGCAGGCGCGGGTCGACGGCGAAATAGAGCAGGTCCACGACCAGGTTGATGACCACGAAGATCAGCGCGATCAGGCACAGGTAGGCCGCCATCACCGGGATGTCGGCGAAGGTCACGGCCTGGATGAACAGCAGGCCCATGCCCGGCCACTGGAACACCGTCTCGGTGATGATGGCGAAGGCGATCAGGCCGCCGAGCTGCAGCCCGGTGATCGTCATCACGGGCACCAGCGTGTTCTTGAGCGCATGGCCGAAATGGATGGCGCGGTTCGACAGGCCGCGTGCACGCGCGAACTTGATGTAGTCGGTGCGCAGCACCTCCAGCATCTCGGCGCGGACCAGCCGCATGATCAGCGTGAGCTGGAAGATCGCCAGCGTCACCGCCGGCAGCACCAGGTGATGCCATCCGTCCACGCTCAACAGGCCGGTGCGCCACCATCCGAGCTGCACCACGTCGCCGCGGCCGAAGCTGGGAAACCAGCCGAGGTACACCGCGAAGACGAGGATCAGCAGGATGCCGATGAGGAAGGTCGGCAGCGACACGCCCAGCAGCGACAGCGTCATGAACACCTGGCTCATGAAGCTGCCGCGCCGCAGGGCCGTATAGACGCCCATCGGAATGCCGACGAGCAACGCCAGCGCGGCTGCGATCAACGACAGCTCGAAGGTGGCGGGAAAGCGTTCGGCGAGGAGGCTCGATACCTTCGCGCCCTGGCGCAGGCTGAGGCCGAACTCGCCTTGTGCCGCATTCAGCAGGAAGTGCCAGAACTGCACGAAGAAGGGCTTGTCCAGGCCCAGCGCGGCACGCAGTTCGCGAATCTGCTCGGGCCTGGCGTCCTGCCCCAGCAGGAACACCACCGGGTCGCCCACGTACTGGAACAGCAGGAATGCGATGAAGGCCACCGCGACCATCACGATCACGGCCTGGATCAGGCGGCGCAATACAAAAGCGAGCATTCAACGGCGCGGGTTTCGGAAGATGCTAGCAGAGCAAGGCTTGTGCCCGAGCCCGCCAACGCACGGGGTTTGCCCCTAAGCGCGAGGCGGGAAGGCAAAAAAAAACCACCCCGCTTGCGCGGAGTGGTTTCGTGCTTTCGATCCAGCTGGCGTAAGCCAGCGGAGGATCAGAAGGCGTGGCGCAGACCGAAGTCGTAGCCGATCGAGGTCTTCGGACGATAGGCGCCCGAGGTGCCCAGCGCGTCGTTGGCGTAGGTCGACACGAACGGAGCCGTGATGTTGCCCGAACCAGCGCTGTAGTTGGCGCCGTTCTTGTTGCGGATGTAGGCAACCGTCGCGTACAGAGCCGTGCGCTTCGACAGGTTGTGGACGTAGCCCACAGCCAGTTGGTTGGCCTTCGGATCTTCGTACTGGTAGAACGGGTTCAGCAGCGCCGCGAACGGATCGCGAGCGTACTTGACCTTCACTTGACCGTAGGTCGCCTTGATCTGACCGGCGCCGACAGGAACCGTCACACCCAGCAGGTAGCCGTCCAGCTTGGCCGAGTAGTTCGTGTTGTACGAACCGTTCAGGAAGCTGTAGTCAACCGACGAATCGATCGTGTTCTTGATACGGGCGTACTGACCGAACAGCTTCACCGGGCCGAAGTCGTAGCTGGCGCCGACGTTGAAGTTCTTGGACTTGTCGTCCGTGCCTTCGGTCCAGCTGGAGCCGACGAACAGCGGGCTGGCTTGAGCCGTGTTCAGGGTCTCGCCGTAGGCGACAGCCACGTCCAGCGGGCCGTTGGCGTAGCCGAAGCGACCACCCCAGTAGCGGCCGCTGCGGCTCTGGTCGTTCAGGGCGCCTTGCAGGCCGTTGTCGTACTTGGTCTGCTCGTGGAACGAGTACATCACCTGGCCGTAGAAACCACCCAGGTTCGGCGGCAGGAAGTAGCCGATCGAGTTGCTGGCGCGCACGTTGGACGTTTCCAGACCACCGGCAGCGCGCTGGATCAGGGCCGTGCCGGCGCCGTTGGTGCCGAACGGATCGAAGATCGTGAAGTTCCAGAAGGTCGGCTTGTAGTCACGGCCCAGGCGGACTTCACCGAAGGGACCCGACAGGCTCACGGTGGAACGACGCTGGAAGTTGCCCAGGGCGCTCACGCCGTCGTCGTTGCTGATGTTACCGGCTTCCAGCCAGAAGCTGGCAGCCAGGCCACCGCCCAGGTCCTCGACGCCACGGAAGCCCAGACGGCTGGAGGCGTTGGCGCTGTTGTTCAGACCCGTCTTGCTGCTCTTGATCGAGCCCGGCAGGTACAGGTAAGCGAACGGATCGGTCAGCAGGGTGTACGGATCCGTCACCAGCTCGCTCTTGTTCGACACGCCGCTGATCGACGCATCCACCACGCCGAACAGGGTCACCGACGACTGCGCCGAGGCAACACCGGCAACAGCCAGGGCAGCCAGAGCAACGAGGGATTTTTTCATTGCAAGTTTCTCCAAGGTTAAGACATAGGGCGCCGGTGCGAAGGGTTCACCGTGCTGGCACTTCTTGTGCTCCCACCGGGCCCCGGGCCAACCTCCTTTTGGGAAGTTGTTGCTATTGCACCAGAGGCGCCGGCCCAGGGCAAAACAAATTGGCGGAATTTCAGGAGGGCCCTGCGGTTTCGTTGTAGTGCTGCAACAGCGCTCCCAGAGCCCGCCCGGAGCTGTTTTCATGACTCGAAAGCCTTGGCAACCCTGGTTGCGCTCAAATGTGGGGCATGTCGACTTCCCCCATTGACCCGCTCCTGACTGCTGCCGATTCCGCATTGCGAACTCTGTTCGCTCCTCCCCGCGCGCGCCGCGCGATGCCTGATGGAGACAGGGCTGGCTCGCTGACGGACGCGGAGCGACGCGAGGCGGGTGCGCTGATGCGGGTCAATCACGTGGGAGAAATCTGCGCGCAGGCGCTTTACACCGCCCAGGCTGTCTTCACCCGCGATTCCGCATTGCAAAAGGAATTGCTGGAGGCCGCCGACGAAGAAACCGACCATCTCGCCTGGACGCGCGCGCGCATCGAGGAACTCGGCACGCACACTTCCTGGCTCAACCCGTTCTGGTACGCCGGTGCCTTCGGGCTCGGGCTGGCGGCAGGCCGGTTGGGCGATCCCTGGAGCCTGGGCTTCGTGGCCGAAACGGAGCGCCAGGTCGAGGCGCACCTCGACGGCCATCTGGATCGCCTGCCGTTGGCCGATACAGCTTCACGGGCGGTGGTGACCCAGATGAAAGAGGACGAGGCCAGGCACGCCCGCTGGGCCGAACAGTCGGGCGCTGTGCCCCTGCCCGGCCCGGCCAGGCTGCTGATGCGGCTGGCGGCCCGCGTGATGACGACGGTGGCCCACCGGATCTGACCAGTCCACGAGCCGGCCAATGCGCCGGCTGGCGCTTTCTCAGAGCTCGATCAGATCGAAACTGGTGGTGATCTCGGCCGTCTTGCCCAGCATGATGCTGGCCGAGCAGTAGGTGTCGTGGCTCAGCGCGATCGCCCGCTCGACCGCGGCCGCCGGGATGCCCTTGCCCGCGACAGTGAAGTGCATGTGGATCTTGGTGAAGACCTTCGGATCCTTGTCGGCCCGCTCGCTGGTGAGCTTGACGCTGCAGCGCTCGACCTGGTGCCGGCCTCGCTTGAGGATCAGGACGACGTCGTAGGCCGTGCAACCGCCGGTGCCGGCGAGCACGGTCTCCATGGGACGGGGCGCCAGATTCCGGCCGCCGTTCTCGGGGCGGGCCGCATCGGGCGCGCCGTCCATCGTAAGCACATGCCCACTTCCCGTTTCGGCCACGAATCCCATGGCCGACTGGGTGCCTGCGGCGCCGGTCCAACTCACGGTGCACTCCATCGTTGCTGCTCTTTCTCCGAGGTGCGATGGCGCGGTCAAAAGTCACGAAGACGGCCAGTTCGCACTGTTGCTGTGGGGTAAACGCATCCGCCTTGTTGCAATGCAACAAGACCTCGCTATACTTTATTTCAACGCGCATTCAGTTGCGCACCAGTTGTCTCCTCCACCCTCCCAATTGGTGGATTTGGCCCCGAGTCGCAAGACTCGGGGCTTTTTTCTTGGCGGCTCCCGACCGGTCTAGCTGCTCTGGCTGCCCTGGCTGTTGCCGGCGTTGCCTCGGCGCAGTCGTCGGTGACCCTGTTCGGCGTGGTGGATGCCGGCATCAGCAGCTACTCGAACAAGAGCCAGCTGGTCACCGATCCCCTCGTTCTGGCGGCCGATCCGTTCGCGTACCTGGGTCAGCCCGGCTCCGCCAAGAAGAGCTGGACCGGCATGACCTCCGGCGGCACCACGTCGTCGGAAGTGGGCTTCCGCGGCGTCGAAGACCTGGGCGGCGGACTGGCGGCCAGCTTCTGGCTGGCCTCGGACATCCGCGACGACGATGGCTCGAAGGCCATCGACACCTTCAACCGCCGCGCCACGGTGAGCCTGTCCGGTCCCTTCGGCGAGATCCGTCTGGGCCGCGACTACAAGCCGACCTTCTGGAACAACAACGCCTTCGATCCGTACGGCACGCGCGGCGTCGGCACCAACCTCATACAGAAGGCAGCCGGCGCCCTGTCCGCGGCCAGCGTCAACGCGTTCGAATCCGACAACGTCCGCTCATCCAACGCGATCGGCTACTTCCTGCCTTCGAACCTGGGGGGCTTCTACGGTCAGGTGCAGTACGCCTTCCACGAAAAAGCCAAGTACAGCGACGGCACGTTCACGCCCGCCAACGGCGACACCCGCTCCGGCCGCTACTGGGGTGCCCGCTTCGGCTATGCCAACGGCCCACTGGACGTGGCCGCGGCCTATGGCGAGCAGAACGTCCAGTCGGACTTCTACGACGGCTTCGACCGCACGGTGAAAACCTTCAACGTCGGCGCTTCTTACGACTTCGGTCCGGTCAAGCTGTTCGGTGAATATGCCCGCATCAAGTCGGATGGCGAATACACCAACGTGTCGCCGTTCGAGTCGCTGGCTGTGAACAACACCCGCCTGAACGGCTATCACATCGGGCTCACGGCGCCGGTGGGCACCGGCGTCGTCAAGGCCTCCTACGGCCGCGTGACGCTCAAGCCGTCGGTGCGCTACTACGGCCTGCAGCCGATCCCGAGCCTCGAGGAATACTGGGCACAGTCCTTCGCCAGCCAGGGCAACCCCAAGGCCGACCAGATCGCCGTGGGCTACGTCCATAACCTGTCGAAGCGCACGGCCCTCTACGGCACCGTGGCCTACATCAAGAACAAGAACGGGGCGGACTATTCGGTGGGAGGCATCACAGGCGGCAACTGGATTCGCGAAGGCGGCAGCTATCGCCCGAAGACTTCCATCGGCTACGACTTCGGCATCCGCCACGCCTTCTGATTTTTGCGGGCGATCATCGCCCGCCGGATCGGAACGCAAGCAAGCCACCCGCGTCAGCGGGGTGGCTTTTCCACTACGGATCCTTGCGTCCACGCCGGCTTTGCAACAGTCCCACATTCATCTCTCCACTCAGGGTCGACGCATAGAAGCGCTCGATCATGTTGACGCTCGTGCGCGCGTTGCGCGCCAGGGTGAGCATGTCGATGCCTTGCCCGTACAACAGGCGCAGCGTGATGGCGGTGTGGCGCAGGCAGTACAGCGTGCGCCGCTGCCCCAATGGCCCCGTCTCCAGCCCCGCGGCTTGGAGCACCCACCGGAAGAAGAAGTTGAGCACGGCGAGCGCTTGTTCACGGTCCTTCATGTGCGGCAGGAAGAGATGGTCGTCAGGTCCGGCCCGGCCCTCGTGGCGCCGGCAGGCCAGCAACTGTTCATACACGTGTACTGCCGAGCGCAGGCTGACCATCGGCTGGCTGTGGCGCTTGGTCTCGGGCAGCCGCATCCGCAGGTAGAGGTACCGCCCGCGCACGATGTCGATGTGTCTGTGCTGGACCGTCTTGATGTCGCTGGGCCGGACGAAGGTGTTCACCATCCAGCGGATCAACCATGGCATCTCGCGCGGCATGTACAACAGGTCGCGGGCGATCCAGAACCTGTCGCCCGGCCCGAGCGTCCCGAGCACGGGGTGCGGCAGCCCGGCCAGCGACCGCGCCGTGACCACGAGGCGGCGGTACTCGGCCACGCTGAAGCTGCCGCGCGGCTGGCTGCGGACTTTCACCTTCGGCAGGCGAGGCACCTCGTGCAGCACGCCGGTGAGCACGCCGTGCATGAGGATCTTGCGCAGCAGCACCATGTACTGGGCGATGGTGGTGCTCGAAAAGCCATGGGTGCCCAGCCGGTCGATCAGGCGCTGGCCCGCCATCGCATCGATGCGGTCCGCCGGCACGTCCCCCAGCAACGGGAGGATGTGCGCCTTCAGCCGGTTCTCCATCACCTGCCAGCTGCCCCAGGCGATCTCGCGGCGATCGACACGCGCCCGCTCGGCACGCAGCAACTGGACTGCGAGGTCCCTGACACAAACGTCTGACGAAAGTTTCTCGAATGTCAATCGATCCGGGAGCAGGGAGCCCCCCGGATGCGCTCGGCCCGAAAAAGCCGGATCGTTCGCCGCGACCACTCTTGTCAGCATGGCAATGACAAAAGCGTCCATGCCGCGCACCGGCAGCAAATCGTGTGCCGTTTATCATCTTCGGCTTTCCTCACAGTTCCCCTCCTCCCGTCATGTCCTCCCGCCAGGAGCCGGTGCTGACGCCCGCCGACTATCTCAAGAAAATCCTCACGGCCCGCGTGTATGACGTCGCCTTGGAGTCAGCGCTCGAGCCGGCGCGGGCACTGGGGGCACGCATCGGCAACACCGTCCTGCTCAAGCGGGAAGACCAGCAGCCCGTGTTCAGCTTCAAGCTGCGCGGGGCGTACAACAAGATGGCGCACCTGTCGCCCGCGCAACTGGAGCGCGGCGTGATCTGCGCCTCGGCCGGCAACCACGCGCAGGGCGTGGCGCTGGGCGCGCGCAAGCTCGGCGCGCGTGCCGTCATCGTGATGCCGGTGACCACGCCGCAGGTGAAGATCGACGCGGTGCGCGCCCTCGGCGGCGAGGTGCACCTGCATGGCGACAGCTATTCCGACGCCTACCTCCACGCCACCGAACTGCAGCGCCGGGAGGGCCTGACCTTCGTCCATCCCTTCGACGACCCCGAGGTCATCGCCGGCCAGGGCACGATCGCGATGGAGATCCTGCGCCAGCACCAGGGGCGGCTCGATGCGGTGTTCGTCGCCATCGGCGGCGGCGGGCTGATCTCGGGCGTGGCCAACTACATCAAGGCGGTGCGGCCGGAGATCCGCGTCATCGGCGTGCAGATGACCGACTCGGACGCGATGATGCAGTCGGTGGCCGCGAACGAGCGGGTCCAGCTGCCGGACGTGGGCCTCTTCGCCGACGGCACCGCCGTCAAGCTGGTGGGCGAGGAGACCTTCCGCATCGCGCGCGACCTGGTGGACGAGTTCGTGGTCGTCGACACGGACGCGGTGTGCGCTGCCATCAAGGACATCTTCATCGACACGCGCAGCATCGTCGAGCCCTCCGGCGCGCTGGCGGTGGCCGCCATCAAGCAGTACGCCGAGGCGCGCGGCGCGCAGGGCGAGACCTACGCGGCCATCCTCTGCGGCGCGAACATGAACTTCGACCGCCTGCGCTTCGTGGCCGAGCGGGCGGAGGTCGGCGAGGAGCGCGAGGCGCTGTTCGCCATCACCATCCCCGAGGAGCGCGGCAGCTTCCGCCGCTTCTGCGAACTGGTGGGCCAGCTGCCCGGCGCCTCGCGCAACGTGACGGAATTCAACTACCGCATCAGCGACGCGAAGGAGGCGCACGTCTTCGTCGGCCTGACCACCACCGCGCGCGGCGAATCCGCCGCCCTGGCCGACACCTTCCGCGCCCACGGCTTCGGTGCGCTGGACCTGACGCACGACGAGCTGGCCAAGGAGCACGTGCGCTACATGGTCGGCGGCCGCACGGGCCTGGCGCACGACGAGCGGCTGCTGCGCTTCGTGTTCCCGGAACGGCCGGGTGCGCTGCTGAAGTTCCTCAGCCTGATGCGGCCGAGCTGGAACATCAGCCTCTTCCACTACCGCAACCAGGGCGCCGACTACGGGCGCATCCTGGTCGGGCTGCAGGTGCCCGAGGCGGACAACGAGGCCTTCACGGGCTTCCTGCAGACGCTCGGCTATCCGTACGTGGACGAGACCGGCAACCCGGCCTACCGGCTGTTCCTGCAGGCCTGAGCGCGTGCCGGCTCAGCCCGCCGGCATGGTGGGCGCGGGGCGCGGCGGGCCGTTCACCGCGCCGGGCCGGGCCGGCAGCTGGAGAGTGAAGGCCGCCGGCCCGGCGCCGATGCGCACGCTGCGCGCATCCACATCCTGCAGCACGTAGCCCTCGGCCAGGGCCGCCCCGGCGCGGTAGGGGCGCGGCGGCTTGCCGTCGACGGCGATGAGCGCCGCACCGTGGCCGTTCGCATCAGCCACCACGCCCAGCAGCGCGAAACGGCTCGCGGCATCGGGCGCCCTGGCGACCTGCTCCGGCGCCGGCTGCGCGCCGAAGGCCCGCGCGACGGCCGCCGTGTCGATGCGCAGCGCCGGCACCGCCGACACGGCGGGCGGCCGGGCGCCTTCCGCCGGCGAAGCCAGGCGCAGGCCCCAGAACACGACGCTCGCCGCGGCGGCGCCCCACAGCAGCACCGTGGCGGAGGCGGCGGGCCAGCGGGTCGGGGCGTGGGCTTGCGTCATGGTCGAGGATTATCATGCGCCGCTTTCGCGGCCCTCCTCCTTTCTTCTCTTCTCCATGCGCCGACGCCCTGACTCCATGCCGCAACGCGGCTTCACGCTGATCGAGCTGATGGTGGTGCTGGTCATCATCGGCGTGCTGGCGGCGCTGATCGTTCCGAACGTGATCGGCCGCGCCGACGACGCCCGCGTGACGGCGGCCCGCACCGACGTCAACAACCTGATGAACGCGCTGAAGATGTACCGCCTGGACAACCAGCGCTACCCCACGGCCGAGCAGGGGCTGCAGGCGCTGGTCGCACGGCCGACCACCAACCCCATCCCCCCCAACTGGAAGCCGTACGTCGACAAGCTGCCCAACGACCCGTGGGGCCGGCCCTACCAGTACATGAACCCCGGGATCAAGGGCGAGATCGACGTGCTCTCCCTCGGCGCGGATGGCCAGCCGGGCGGCGAGGGCAACGATGCCGACATCGGCAGCTGGCAGTGACGCCGCCGCCGTCGGTCCGGCCACTGCGCACCGCTCCCCTCCCGGCCGCCTGAGGCCGGGCCCGCCCGGCCGCGCCGCGCGGGGCTTCACGCTCATCGAGCTGCTGGTGGTGGTCGCCATCATGGCCTTCGCCCTCGGCAGCGTGAGCCTGGCCCTGCGCGACAGCGGGCAGGCCGCGCTGGACCGCGAGGCCGAGCGCCTGGCGGCGCTGCTGGAGGCGGCGCGCGCGCAGTCGCGCGCCAGCGGCGCCACCGTGCGCTGGCGCGTCACCGAGGCCGGCTTCGCCTTCGACGGCCTGCCGGCCGGCAGCCTGCCCAGCCACTGGCTGCACGCCGGCATCGGCGCCTTGCCGCTCGATGCCGCCGGGACCGCGGTGCCGGCCCTGCAGCTCGGGCCGGAGCCGCTCATCGCCGCGCAGCAGGTGCTGCTGAGCACCGAGGGCCCGCCGGCGCGCAGCCTGCGGGTGGCGAGCGACGGGCTGCGGCCCTTCGCCGTCGTGAACGCGCCCTGAGCAGGCCAGGCCATGCGGCGCAACGGCTTCACGCTGATCGAGGTGATGGTGGCGCTGGCCATCGTGGCGATCGCGCTGGCAGCCGGCACGCAGGCGGTCCAGGCCCTGGGTCGCAACGCGCAGCGGCAGTCCGACCTGGTGCTGGCGCAGCTGTGCGCCGAGAACGAGCTGGCGAAGACGCGCCTGGCGCCGCAGATGCCCGCCGTGGGCGACAGCCTGCTCGCGTGCGAACAGGCCGGGACGGCCTTCACCGTGGCCGTCACGACGACCTCCACGCTCAACCCGAACTTCCGCCGGGTGGACGTGCAGGTGCGCGACGCCGCCCAGTGGCCGGTGCTGCGGCTGTCGACCGTGGTGGGGCGGTACTGATGCGCCGCCCCGGCCTTCGCGCGCGCCGCGCCGGCTTCACCCTGGTGGAGATGCTGGTCGCGCTGTCGGTGATGGCGCTGCTGGCGCTGGTCAGCTGGCGCGGCCTGGAAGCGATGGCCCGCTCGCAGGCCGGCCACCGCGAGCGCGACGACGCCGTGCTGGTGCTGCAGACCGCCCTGGCCCAATGGAGCGCCGACCTCGACGCCACCACGCCCTACGGCGACCTGCCGGCCATCGACTGGAACGGCCAGGTGCTGCGCCTCACCCGCCGCGGCAGCGACGGCGCCGGGCTGCCCGCCGCCATGGTGGTGGCCTGGACGGCCCGCGGCAGCGCCCAGGGCCTGCGCTGGATGCGCTGGCAGTCGCCCCCGCTGGCCAGCCGCGACCAGTGGCAGCAGGCCTGGCAGCTGGCCGCCACCTGGGCGCAGGACGGCGGACGCGAGGTCGATGCGGCCGCCACGCCGCTGCTGCCGCTGGCCGGCTGGCAGCTGGCGTACTTCCGCGGCGGCAGCTGGAGCGCACCGGTGCCCGCCGGATCGCTGGGCCAGAACACCGCGCTGCCGGACGGCGTGCGCCTGCTGCTGGCGCTGCCGCCCGGCGCCGGACTGAGCGGACAGGTGCAGCGCGACTGGGTGCGGCCCACCTACGCCGCGCCCAAGGGAGAGTGATGGCACGGAACCTCCGCCCCGCCGCCGCGCTGCGGCGCCAGCGCGGCGCGGCCCTGCTGCTGGCGATGCTGACCGTCACCCTGGTCGCCACCTTCGCCGCCGCCGCGCTGTGGCAGCAGTGGCGCAGCACCGAGATCGAGGCGGCCGAGCGGGCGCGCCTGCAGTCGGCCTGGGTGCTGGTCGGGGCGCTGGACTGGTCGCGGCTGATCCTGCGCGAGGACGGCCGCACCGGCGGGGCCGACCACCTGGCCGAGCCCTGGGCCGTGCCGCTGGCCGAGGCCAAGCTCACCAGCTTCCTGGCGGCCGACAGGAACATCGCCAGCGACGCGCTGGAGGGCCTGCCGGAGGCCTTCCTGTCGGGGCGCATCGTGGACGCGCAGTCCAAGCTCAACGTGCGCAACCTGGTGGACGGCAACCGGCCGGTGCCCGAGGCGATGGCCGCCTTCAGGAGGTTGTTCGAGCTGCTGGGGCTGCCGCCGCAGCAGGTGGACGCCCTGGCGGCCGCGCTGCTGCGCGCCAGCCCGCGCGCGGCAACCGCCACCACGCCCGCCGCCGCGGGGGCGCAGGCCGGCGAGGACGTGCCGCTGATGCCGCAGCGCGTGCAGGAGCTGGTCTGGCTGGGCCTGCCGGCCGCCACCGTCGCGGCGATCGAGCCCTACGTCACGGTGCTGCCCGCCACCACGGGGCTGAACATCAACACCGCCAGCGCCGAGGCGCTCTACGCCAGCCTGCCGGGGCTGGACATGGCGGGCGCGCGGCGCCTGGTGGCCGAGCGGCAGCGCCAGTACTTCAAGGCCGTGGCCGACGCCAACGAGCTCCTGAAATCCGGCGATGCGCAGTTCGATGCCGGCCGCTTCGGCGTGAGCACCGCGTACTTCGAGGTGCTGGGCCGCCTGCGGCTGGAGCACACCTGGGTGGAGGAGCGCTCGCTCCTGTTCCGCAACGGCCTCGCCCTGACGGTGGTGTGGCGCCAGCGTGGCGCAGGCACCACGAATGAGGCCAGCGGGCCCTGATGTGTAAATGCTTGTAGCAAAGCTGGACGAAAATCCCAGCACCCGCCCGTTCGGCGGGCACGGCCAGCTATCAAATCAAGAGCAATCGATGCCGGCCGCCGCCTTCCCTCTTCCACCGCAGCCTCCTGCCCCGCATCGATGGCCCTGATCCTGGTCCAGCCCCCCCCGCCCTCGGCGCCCGCCGGTGCCGACTGCGCCTGGGCGGACTGGTCCAGCGACCGCAAGCGGCTGCGCGACACGGGCAGCGCCCCGCCCGCCCTGCTGCCGGGCCAGGGCGAGGTGACGGTGATCGTGCCGGGCCCGGCGCTGTCGTGGCACCGCGTCACCCTGCCGCAGGGCAGCCTGTCGAGTGCGGCGCGGCTGCGCAGCGTGCTCGCCGGCATGCTGGAAGACCGGCTGCTGGACGAGCCCGAGCAGTTGCACTTCGCCCTGGAGCCCGGCGCGCGCGCTGGCGAGCCGGCCTGGGTCGCCACCTGCCAGCGCGCCTGGCTGCGCGGCGTGGTGCAGGTGCTGGAAGGCGCCGGGCGCCGCATCGGCCGGCTGGTCCCCGAGTTCACGCCGCGCCCGGACGACGCGCCGCCGCTGGCCTGCGCCACCGGCGAGCCCGGCCACGCGCACCTGACGGTGTGCGACAGCCAGGGCGTGCTCGCCCTGCCGCTGGACGCGGCCGGCGTGGCGCTGGCCGCGCCGCTGCTGGCCGAGGCCTCGGCCAGCACCGAGCCGGCGGTGGCGGAGCTGGCCGAGAGCCTGCTGGGCCGCCCGCCGCGCCTGGTGCCGGCGGCGCAGCGCTGGCTGGAGGCGACCGAGCTGCCCTGGGACCTGGCGCAGTTCGAGTTCGCCACGACCGGCCGCGCCCGCGCCGGCAAGCAGCTGGCGGCCACCGCCGACACGCTGTGGCGCGCGCCGCGCTGGCGCGCCGCCCGCTGGGGCGCGGGCGTGCTGGTGGCGGCGCAGCTGGTCGGCGTCAACGCCTGGGCCTGGAAGGAGCGCCGCGCCCTGGAGGCCAAGCGCCGCGCGGTCGACCAGGTGCTGGTGCAGACCTTCCCCTCGGTGAAGCTGGTGGTCGATGCGCCGGCGCAGATGGCGCGCGAGGCCGCCGCCCTGCAGCAGGCCACCGGCGGGCTGGGCGCGGGCGACCTGGAGCCCATGCTGGCCGCCCTCGCCGCCAGTCTGCCGCCGGGGCGCGTGCCGACGGCGATCGACTACGCGGGCGGCCAGCTGCGCCTGCGCGGACTGGATCTGCCCCTGAGCGCCCAGAACACGCTGGCCGGCACGCTCGCCGCACGCGGCTACCAGGCGCGCAGCGAGGGCGACCTGCTGCTGGTGCAGGCGGAGGGCACGCGGTGAAGCCCGCGCCGACCCCGAACGCCCGCTGGCAGGCCTGGTGGCGCGGGATCGCCCCGCGCGAGCGCCGCCTGATCGCTGGCGCCGCGGCGCTCGTCGTGCTGGCCCTGCTGTGGTGGATCGCGCTGGCGCCGGCCCTGCGCACGCTGGCGGCCGCGCCGCAGGCGCATGCCCGGCTGGACGCGCAGCTGCAGCAGATGGCGGCCCTGCAGGCCCAGGTCCGCGCCCTGCAGTCGCAGCCCAAGGCCAGCCGCGACGACGCCCTGCGCGCCCTGGAGGCCTCCGTGCGCCAGGGCCTGGGCGCCGAAGCGCGCTTGCAGGCCGCCGGCGGCGGCGAGGCGGTCGGCATCGCCCTGCGCGGCGTGCCGGCCGAGGCGCTGGCCGAATGGCTGGCCCAGGCGCGCAGCAACGCCCGCGCGGTGCCGCGCGAGGCGCACCTCACGCGCAGCCAGGCCGCGCCCGCCCCGGCCGGCCAGGGCGGCGCGGCACCCGTCGTCCGCTGGGACGGCACGCTGGTCATGAACCTGCCCGTGCCCTGAGCCCGCCATGGCCGCCCGCAATGCGCTCCTCCCCGCCTCCCAGGCCGCCGGCTGGCGCTGGGCGCTGGTCGGCAGCCTGCTGGGCGGCGTGCTGGCCGTGGCGGCCTGGGCGCCGGCGCGCTGGCTGGCCGGCGCGCTGGACGGCTGGAGCGGCGGCCACCTGCGCCTGGTCAATGCGCGCGGCACGGTGTGGAACGGCAGCGCCGGCGTGGTGCTGGCCGGCGGCGTCGGCGGGGCCGACCCGGTCTCGCTGCCCGGCCGGCTGGCCTGGCGGCTGCGCCCGGCATGGGACGGCGTGCAGGGCCGGCTGGACCTGCCCTGCTGCGCGCCGCAGGGCCTGGGCGTGCGCGCGCAGGCGGCAGCGGGCGGCGGCTGGCGCCTGGCCTGGCAGGACGGCCAGTCGCGCTGGCCGGCCGCCATGCTCGGCGGCCTGGGCGCGCCGTGGAACACGCTGCAGCCCGAGGGCACGCTGGACCTGCGCACGCGTGGCTTCGCGCTGCACTGGCGCGGCGGCCAGCTGGCCTTCGAGGGGCTGGCGACGCTCGATGCCGTGGACATTTCCTCCAGCCTGTCGACGCTGCGCCCCATGGGCAGCTACCGGCTGGCGCTCGACGGCGGCCCGGCCGCCAGCCTGCTGCTGACCACTACCGAAGGCAGCCTGCAGCTCGCCGGCAGCGGCCGCTGGACCGGCCGCGCCATGCGCTTCAGCGGCGAGGCCGCGGCGGCGCCGGGCAGCGAGGACGCGCTGTCGAACCTGTTGAACATCATCGGCCGCCGGGAAGGCGCCCGATCCATCATTTCCCTGGGCTGACCCATGACCCGTCCTTCCCTTGACCGCCTGCGCCCGGCTGTGCTGGCCGCCTCGATCCACCTGGCGCTGCTGGCGGCTTTTCCCACCGCCGCGCTGGCGCAGGCCGGCGACGCGCCGGTGCGCCGCGGCGAGCCGATCACGCTGAACTTCACCAACGCCGAGATCGAGGCCGTGGCCCGCACCATGGGCGTGATCACCGGCCGCGACGTGGTGGTGGACCCGCGCGTGAAGGGCACGATGAACCTGCACACCGAGCGGCCGGTCCCGCCCGCGGCGGCCTTCGACCAGTTCGCGGCCGCGCTGCGGCTGCAGGGCTTTGCCATCGTGCAGGCCGACGGCCTGTACAAGGTGCTGCCCGAGGCCGACGCCAAGCTGCAGACGGGCACGGTCGCCACCTCGGTGGGTGCAGCCGGCGGCAACCAGATCGTCACGCAGGTGTTCCGCCTGAACTACGAGTCCGCCGCCAGCCTGCTGCCGGTGCTGCGGCCGCTGATCGCGCCCAACAACACCATCAACGTCAATCCCGGCAACAACTCGCTGGTGATCACCGACTATGCCGGCAACCTGCAGCGGCTGGCACGCATCGTCGCCGCGCTGGACGTGCCCAACGCCTCGGACATCGAGGTCATCCCGCTGCGCCACTCGATCGCGTCCGACCTGGTGCCGCTGGTGCAGCGGCTGGTCGACGGCGGCAGCGCCGGGCCGGCCGGGGCGCCGCAGGCTGCCGCCGGCGGCGGGGCCGACGCCTCCTTCCGCACCGCCCTGCTGGCCGACCCGCGCAGCAACGCGATCGTGGTGCGCGCCGCCAACCCGGCGCGGGTGCAGCTCATCCGCACGCTGGTCGACAAGCTGGACCGCGCGCCGCTGGACACCGGCAACGGCGCCGCCGGCAACATCTACGTGGTCTACCTCAAGAACGCCGACGCCGTTCGGCTGGCCACCACGCTGCGGGCGGCGATCGCCAGCGGGCAGCTGACGGCCACCGGCCAGCCGGCCGCGGCCGGCGCCACCGGCAGCGCCGCCGCCAGCCAGGCCGCGCCGCTCAACGCGATGGCGCAGCTGGGCGCGCAGCAGAACGGCTTCGGCACCAGCTCGGCCGCCACGACGCCGGTGAACAACGCCAACCAGCCTTCCACCGGCGGGCAGATCCAGGCCGACCCGTCGACCAACTCGCTGATCATCACCGCGCCGGAGCCGCAGTACCGCCAGATCCGCGCCGTCATCGACCGGCTCGACAGCCGCCGCGCGCAGGTGCTGATCGAGAGCCTGATCGTCGAGGTCAGCGCCGAGCGGGCCGCGGAATTCGGCGTGCAGTGGCAGAGCGCGTTGGGCAACAGCGGCGACCGCAACGTGGGCGTGGTCGGCACCAACTCCAGCCTCGGCGGACAGGCCAACATCATCGACCTGGCGGTGGGCCTGGCGACCCAGAACCCGGCGCTCGCGCGGCCCTCCACCGGCTTCAACTTCGGCATCGGCCACAAGGTCGGCGGCCAGTACGTGCTGGGGCTGGTGGCGCGCTTCCTGGCGGCCAACGGCGAGGGCAACGTGCTCTCGACCCCCAACCTGCTGACGCTGGACAACGAGGAGGCCAAGATCGTCGTCGGCCAGAACGTGCCCTTCGTCACCGGCCAGTACACCAACACCGGCAGCGCCACCACGCAGGTCAACCCCTTCCAGACCATCGAGCGCAAGGACGTCGGCCTGACGCTGCGCGTGCGCCCGCAGATCAGCGAGACGGGCACGGTGAAGATGACGATCTTCCAGGAGGTCTCCGCCGTGCTGGCGGGCACCGAGAACGCGCTCAACGGTCCCACCACCACCAAGCGCGCCATCGAGTCCAGCGTGCTGGTGGACGACGGCAACCTGATCGTGCTGGGCGGCCTGCTGTCGGACGAGTATTCCGCCAACCAGGAGAAGGTGCCGGGTCTGGGCGACGTGCCGGTGCTCGGCAACCTGTTCAAGAGCGAGATCCGCAACCGCCGCAAGACCAACCTGATGGTCTTCCTGCGGCCCACCATCGTGCGCGACCAGCTCTCGAGCGACGCCCTCACCGCCGACCGCTACGACCAGCTGCGCGCGCTGCAGCAGGCCAGCCAGCCGGCCGGCGACAACCCGATGCTCAACGCGGTGCGCGAGTCGGCCATCCTGCCCTCGCTGACGGACGTGAGCGGCCGGGGCGACCCGTCGCGCCGCATCGAGGGCACGCGCCTGATCCCGCCGCCGCTGCCGCCGGCGCGGCCGGGCCCGCTGCCGTCCGGCGACTGGGACCCGATGCGCGGCGCGCTGCCGCCCACCGCCGACCCGGCCACGCGCCAGCGCATGCCGTGAACGCGCCCGCCTCGCGCTACCCGCTGCCCTACGCCTTCGCGCGCGGCCAGCAGCTGCTGCTGGAGCGTGGCGACGACGGCGCCTGCACGCTGTGGATGCCGGTCGGCGCCTCGCGCGGCGCGGTCGGCGAGGTGATGCGCAAGTACCCCGTGGCCGGCTTCCAGACGCTGCCGGCCGACCAGTTGGCCCAGCGCATCAGCGCGGCCTACGCGCAGGGCGAATCCAGCGCCGCGGCGGTGGTCAGCGAGGTGCAGAGCGACGCCGACCTGTCGCGCATGATGCAGGAGCTGCCGGCGGTGGAGGACCTGCTGGAGTCGGCCGGCGACGCGCCGATCATCCGCATGCTCAACGCGCTGCTCACGCAGGCGGCGCGCGACGGCGCCAGCGACATCCACATCGAGCCCTACGAGCGCACCTCGTCCGTGCGCTTCCGCATCGACGGCACGCTGCGCGAGGTGGTGCAGCCCAACCGCGCGCTGCACGCGGCGCTGATCTCGCGCCTGAAGATCATGGCCGACCTGGACATCGCCGAGAAGCGCCTGCCGCAGGACGGCCGCATCTCGCTGCGCATCGGCACGCGGGCGGTGGACGTGCGCGTCTCGACCCTGCCCTCGGCCCACGGCGAGCGCGCGGTGCTGCGCCTGCTCGACAAGTCCGAGAGCCGCCTCACGCTGGAGGCGGTGGGCATGCAGGGCGACCAGCTCGCGCGCTTCCGCAGCCTGGTCACGCAGCCGCACGGCATCATCCTGGTGACGGGCCCCACCGGCTCGGGCAAGACCACCACCCTGTACGCCGCGCTGGGCGAGCTGGACGCCGGGCGCAGCAACATCATGACGGTGGAAGACCCGATCGAGTACGAGCTGCCCGGCGTCGGCCAGACGCAGGTCAACGCGAAGATCGAGCTGACCTTCGCCAAGGCGCTGCGCGCCATCCTGCGGCAGGACCCGGACGTGATCATGATCGGCGAGATCCGCGACTACGAGACCGCGCAGATCGCCATCCAGGCCTCGCTCACCGGCCACCTGGTGCTGGCCACGCTGCACACCAACGACGCCGTGAGCGCCGTGACGCGCCTGACGGACATGGGCGTGGAGCCCTTCCTGCTGTCCAGCTCGCTGCTGGGCGTGCTGGCGCAGCGGCTGGTGCGCAAGCTGTGCCCGGCGTGCGCGGTGGACGGCCCGTCAGGCCGCGAGCCGGCGGGCTGCGAGGCCTGCGGCCAGACCGGCTACCAGGGCCGCACCGGCATCTTCGAGATGCTGGTGGCCGACGACGCCGTGCGCGCGCTCGTGCACAACCGCGCCGCCGAGAGCGAGCTGCTCGCCGCCGCCGAACGCGGCGGCCTGCGCTCCATGCGGCAGGACGGCGAGCGGCTGGTGGCGGCCGGCATCACCTCGCGTGCCGAGCTGCTGCGCGTCACCCGCGAATGAGCGGCGCGCACGCCTTCGCCCGCGCCGCCCGCACGGACACAATACGCCCACCATGCCAGCCGCACGCCCGAGCACGATCGCCCTTGCCGTCCTGTGCCTGGCGGGCGGCGCCCATGGCCAGGGCTATGCCGACTACCACGGGCACTGGCAGGGCACGCTCGAGTTCTTCCTGCTGGATGCCAGCGGCTTCCAGGTGAGCCGCCGCAGCGCCTCGGGCGTGGAGCTGTCGATCGCGCCGGACGGCGCCGTGGCCGGCCGGCTGGCCGACGCCCGCTGCCAGCTCGCCGGCAGCGCCAGCGACTTCCGCAACGGCGCCCACGCCACCGTGCAGCTGAACCTGCAGGCCTGCCGCGACGCGCGCCTGGACGGCCGCTACGAAGGCCGGCTGCTCACCAGCCTGGCGCTCGGCCATGCCTCGCTGCGCATGAAGAGCACGCGCAGCTTCGAGCGCGAGGACGTCGAGGTCAGCGGCATCCTCGAACGCTGAGCGCCCTTCTCCTTCCTCCTTCCCCGCCCCGCCCGACGCCATGCCCGCCTATTCCTTCGAAGCCATCGACCAGGAAGGGCGCGCGCGCACCGGCGTGCTCGAGGCCGACACCGCGCGCGGCGCGCGCAGCCTGCTGAGGGCGCAGGCGCTGATCCCGCTGGCGGTCGAGCCGGTCGGGCAGGCCGAGGGCGCGGCGGACGCCGCGCCGGACGGCTGGCTGCGGCGCCTCGGCACGGCACGCGTCTTCAATGCCACCACGCTGGCCGTCTGGACGCGCCAGCTGGCCGGCCTGGTCGGCTCCGGCCTGCCGCTGGAGCGCGCCCTCACCGCCCTGACCGACGAGGCGGAGAACGAGCCGCAGCGCCGGCTGGTGGCGGCCCTGCGCGCCGAGGTCAACGCGGGCTCCGGCTTCGCGCGCGCGCTGGGCCGGCACCCGCGCGAGTTCTCGCCCATCTACACCGCCGTGATCGGCGCCGGCGAGCAGGGCGGCCACCTGGGCCTGGTACTCGAGCGCCTGGCCGACGACCTGGAGCAGCGCCAGGCGCTGCGGCAGAAGCTGGTCGGCGCCACCCTGTACCCGGCCATCGTCACCGTGATCGCCATCGTCATCGTGATCTTCCTCGTCAGCTACGTGGTGCCGCAGGTGGCGGCCGTGTTCGCCGGCACCAAGCGCGCCCTGCCGCTGCTCACCACGATCATGCTGGCGGTCAGCGACATCGTCCGCTCGCACGGCTGGCTGATCCTGGCGGCCCTGGCCGGCCTGGCGGTGGCCGTGCGCCTGATGCTGCTGCGGCCGGCCGTGCGCGAGAAGTTCGACGCCGCCTGGCTGCGGCTGCCGCTGGTCGGCCGGCTCGCGCGCGGCTACAACGCGGCGCGCTTCGCCGGCACGCTGGCCATGCTCACCGGCGCCGGCGTGCCGATCCTGCGCGCGCTGCAGGCGGCCGCCGAGACGCTGGGCAACCGCGCCATGCGCGCCGACGCCATGGACGCGCTGGTGCTGGTGCGCGAGGGCGCGCCGCTGGCCTCGGCCCTGACGCAGAAGAAGCGCTTCCCCGGCATCGTCGCCATGTTCGCGCGGCTGGGCGAGCAGACCGGCCAGCTGCCCGCGATGCTCCAGCGCGCGGCGCAGCAGCTCGGCGCCGAGGTGCAGCGCCGCGCCATGCACCTGGCCACCATCTTGGAGCCACTGCTGATCGTCGCCATGGGCGGCATCGTGATGCTGATCGTGCTGGCGGTGCTGCTGCCGATCATCCAGCTCAACCAGTTCGTCAAGTAGTCCGGCGCCCGCCTAGGGTGCGAGGCAGCGCGCGGCGGCCGGCTGCGCTTGCCGGGCGCCGCTGAGCACGAACAACTGATGCGGGGCCAGCCAACTTCCCTGCGCGAGCGCGCGGCGCGCCCAGTGCGCGGCCTCGCACAGGTCCGCGGGAACGGCGCCGCCGTGCAGGGCCGGCCCGGCCACCAGCAGCGTGGCCAGCAGCTCCTGCGAGGCGACATCGCCGGCCCCCGCCGCCGCGCGCAGGTGGGCCATCATGGCCGGGTAGTCGCGCGCCGAGCGCGCTTCCAGGGCCAGCTGGTGCAGCTGCTCGGGCGTGGCGAACGGCCATTCGCCGGCGCCGGCCAGGCCGGCGAGCAGCGCCAGGCCGAAGGCGGTGTTCCAGCGCAGCCGGCGCCGCCGCGTGGCCGATGCGTGGTCGGATCGAATGGAAGCCATGGCATCTCCTGGTCGGGAACGTCCGCGAAGGTCGTGAGGCCGGCACACGCTCGCGCCCCTCAGCGCCAGAGGCGCGAGACGAGCTCGATGCCGAGCAGCAGCAGGAACAGCAGGAAGCAGCGCCTGAATGTCCGCGGCGGGATGCGGTGGCGCACGCGCTGGCCCAGCCACATCCCCGCCAGCGCAGGCAGGATGGCGAAGGCGGACAGGCCCAGCTGGCCCACGCGCAGCGCGCCGTGCGACCACAGCCCCAGCGCCATGGCCAGCGTCGACACGGTGAACGACAGGCCCAGTGCCTGCACCAGCTCGTCCTTCTGCAGGTTCAGGGACTGCAGGAAGGGGACGGCCGGGATGACGAAGACGCCGGTCACGCCCGTGATGCCTCCGGTGAGCGCGCCCGCGACGGGGGACAGCCAGCGTTCGGCGCGCGGCGCGATCGACAGCGGCGGCAGGGCCAGGGCGCAGCACGCATAGGCGATGAGCGCCGTGCCGAGCGCGGCGCCGGACCATGCCGCGTCGGCCCGGACCAGCAGGCCGGCCCCCAGCGTGGTGCCCAGGACGATGCCCGCCATCATGGGCCACAGCCGGGCCCACAGGCGCGGCGCGGCAGGCCCGGCCAGCATCTGCCACAGGTTGGTGACGAAGGACGGAACGACCAGGAGGGAGGCCGCCACGACCGGCGACATCCATGCGCCCAGCACCCCCATGGCGACCGTGGGCAGCCCCATGCCGGTGACGCCCTTGACCCAGCCGGCGGCCAGGAAGGTCGCGCTCAGGGCGAGGAAGGAGGCGAAGGAGAGCTCGGGCATGCGCCGCATTGGACGCACGCCCGCCCGGCCGCACAATGCGGAACTTTGCAGCCTGCCTCCGGATGCTCCGAAGGCTGACCAGGAGCTTCATCCATGCGGCTCGATCTTTCGGACCTTCGGCTCTTCCTGTCGATCGTGGAGGCCGGCAGCATCACCGCCGGCGCGCAGGCGGCGCACCTGGCGCTGGCCTCCGCCAGCGAGAGGCTGCGCAGCATCGAGGAACATGCGGGCGTCCGGCTCCTCGACCGGCGCCACCGGGGCGTGGTCGCCACGGAGGCCGGAGAGGCCCTGGCCCAGCACGCTCGGCAGATGCTCCGCCAGCGCGAGCTGCTCGAACAGGAACTGCGGGACTTCGCGCGGGGCCGCCGCGGCACGCTGCAGCTGCTGGCCAACACGGCGGCGCTCACCGAATTCCTGCCCGGCCGGCTGGCCCCCTGGCTGGGGCGCCACCCCCGGGTGGACGTGCAGCTGAAGGAGCGCACCAGCAGCGGGATCGTCCGGACCGTGTCGGCCGGCCTGGCCGAGGCGGGCATCGTCTCGGACGCCGTGGAGGCCGGCGGCCTGGCGTTGAAGCCCGTCGCGGCCGATCACCTGGTGCTGATCGTTCCGCCGGGGCATCGCCTGGCGAAGGGCTCGCCGGCCCGTTTTGCCGACGCGCTGCGCGAGCCCTGGGTGGCGTCGGCGCCGGGAAGCGCGCTGCATGACCACCTCGAGGAGCACGCCCGCCGCCTGGGAGGCCGCCTGGACGTGCGCATCCGGATGCTGACCTTCGACGGCCTGTGCGCGATGGTCGCGCACGGGGTGGGCGTCGGCGTGATTCCCCGGGCCACCGCGCGCCGGCTGCGGCGGCGCCATGGATTCGAGGTGCTCGGCCTGCAGGAACGCTGGGCGCAGCGGCGGCTGTGCGCCTGCTACCAGGACTGGAAGCGGCTGACGCCGCCGATGCGCAGCCTGCTGACGCACCTCGGCGTCGATGCCTGAGGGCTGCGGGCGGTTGCCCGGCCGCCCTCGCCCGGCCGGGGCCGACCGGACGGCCCTGGCCGCCTCACCGCCCCTTGAACACCGGCTCCCGCTTCTCGACGAAGGCGCGGGCGGCCTCGCGGTGGTCCTCGGTCTGGCCGCAGTGGATGTGGTGGGTGGCTTCCAGGTCCAGGCAGTCGTCGAGCTCGCCGTTCACCGCGCGGTTGAGGTTCTCCTTCATGTAGCGGTAGGCGACGGTGGGGCCGGCCGCCAGCCGGCGGGCGACGGCCTGGGTGCGCCCGGCCAGCTCCTCCGGCGCGCAGACCCAGTTGGCCAGGCCCAGGCGCAGCGCCTCGTCGGCCGTCACGCGCTCGCTCAGGAAGTACAGCTCGCGCACCTTGGCCGCGCCGACCAGGCGGGTGAGGAAGTAGCTGCCGCCGTAGTCGCCCGAGAAGCCGACGCGCGCGAAGGCGGTGGTCATGATGGCGCTGGCGGCCATCACGCGCAGGTCGCAGGCCAGCGCGAGCGCCAGGCCGGCGCCGGCCGCGGCGCCCGGCAGGGCGGCGAGGGTGGGCTTGGGCATGCGGTACAGCTTGCCGGCCGTGGCGCGCTGGTTGACGCGCTGGCGGTGGATGGCCTGGTCGATGGTGAGCGCGCCCACCGTGCCGTCGCCGGCCGCCGCCATGCCCTTGACGTCGCCGCCGGCGCAGAAGCCGTTGCCGGCGCCGGTGAGCACGATGCAGCGCACCTGCGGGTCGAGCTCGGCCTCGGCGAGCTGGCGCGCCAGCGCCTCGTTCATGGCGCGCGTCATGGCGTTGCGCGCCTCGGGGCGGTTCAGCGTGAGGGTGAGCACGCCGTCGTCGAGGCGGGCGAGCAGTTCGGGGGTGCCGGTGTCGAGGGTGTCTGCCATGGGTTCTTTCTGCGCAGGGAGGTTCAGGCCAGGCCGAGCTGCTTCGCCTCGGCGTCGTAGTGGGGGTAGGACGCCTTCATGGTGGCGCCGTTGAGGATCATCTCGGCCACCAGCGTGCGCGAAGGCATCTCGTAGACCTTGGTGCGCACCCAGACGGACTCGGTGCGCGCGCTCTCGGACAGGGCGATGATCTCGCGCTCCAGCTCGTAGTCCTGGTCGACGAACAGCGGCCCCCTGATCAGGCGGATCTGCTGCCCGGCGAACAGGCCCACGGCCGGCTTGCGGCCGCCCAGCTGCGCCTCGGCGATGGTGGAGCCGAGCAGCACGCTGATCATCTCGGTCGGGATGATCGGGCGGCCCCAGGGCGAGGCCTTGCCGCCCTCGGGCGTGTACCAGTCGCAGGGCTCGGTGATGACCTTGAGCTTGTCGGCCAGGGTGAAGGGATAGTGGTCGCCCATGTGCTGGTCGAAGCCCATGCGGATCTTCTCGACCACGGCGCCGCGCTGGCCCACCTTGAGGTCGCGGTTGATGACCAGGCCGGTGGGCGGGCGCAGCTTCGCGATGCGCTGCTGCAGCTCGTGCGGATGCTGCGAGGCGTCGCCCACCGAGGCGGTGCCGGTCAGCACCGGCGTGCCGTCGGCCTTCTCGGCGTGCAGGCGCACGAAGTCGGCGCCGCGCGCGGGCAGCTCGACGAAGGCGCGCACCGACTCGCCTTCCACCACCATGTTCTGGTAGTGGGCGCTGATGCAGCCGGTGTCGAACCAGGCGGGGCCGAACACGTGGAACAGCAGCGGGTCGAACTGGCTGAAGTGGGTCGGTCCCTCGATCGGCCCGGCGCGCAGGCCCAAGCCCTCGGCCATGGCGTCGTCGTGGATGGACTTGTGGCCGTCGTACTTCTGCTCGGCCAGCATCTGGCGCGGCTGGCGCAGCGGGCCGCTGAGGTTCAGGGGGATGGAGGAAAAGGGCGAGGTCATGGGCGGTCTCCGTGCGTCGGGCGGCCGGTGCCGGCCGAGCCCTCGATGGTGACAAAGCCGGGCCGGCGCGGCTGTCGCCAACATCACAAGGACGGCGGCGCACGACAATGCGCGCTGGCCCAGCCCTCATTGCCCGCCCATGCCCGTCACCCTGGACGACAAGCTCGTGGTCGCGATCTCCTCGCGCGCCCTGTTCAACCTCGAGGAAGAGAACCGGCTGTTCGAGGCCGGCGACCCGAACGCCTACATGCGCCTGCAGCTGGAGCGGCTCGACGTGCCGGCGTCCCCCGGCATCGCCTACTCGCTGGTGCGCAAGCTGCTGCGCTTCAACGACGACGGCGTGCAGCGGGTGGAAGTGGTGATCCTCTCGCGCAACGACCCGGCCTCGGGCATGCGCATCTTCAACTCCGGCGCGGCGGCGGAGCTGCGCATCCAGCGCGGCGTGTTCACGCAGGGGCGCCCGCCCTTCCGCTACCTGCATCCGCTGCAGGCCGACATCTTCCTCTCGGCCAACGCCGAAGACGTGCGCGAGGCGCTGCACGCGGGCTTTCCGGCGGCGCACGTGAACGTGGAGGCGGCGCAGGCCAGCAACCTGCACCCGGACGAAGTGCGCATCGCCTTCGACGGCGACGCGGTGCTGTTCTCCGACGAGGCGGAGCAGATCTACCAGGACAAGGGGCTGGACGCCTTCCAGGCCAACGAGGTGGACAAAGCTGCCATCCCGCTGGCGGCCGGGCCGTTCAAGCCCTTCCTGGTGGCGCTGCACCGGCTGCAGCAGACGGCCAGCACGGGGATGCGCATCCGCACCGCGCTGGTCACGGCGCGCGGCGCGCCGGCGCACCGCCGCGCCATCCAGACGCTGATGAGCTGGAACATCCGCGTCGACGAGGCGATGTTCCTCGCCGGGCTGGACAAGGGCGGCTTCCTGCGCGAGTTCGAGCCGGACTTCTTCTTCGACGACCAGACGGGCCACGTCACCTCGGCCGCGCGGCACGTGCCCGCGGGGCACGTGGCCAGCGGCGTGCGCAACCTGCCGGGCGCCGCCGCGCTGCTGCTGGCGCCAGCCCAGGTGCAGGAGGCGACGAAGAAGAAGCGCGGCAGCAGCGGGAAGGCCGCTCAGGAAGACAGCAGGCGCAAGGTCTCCGCGTCCCGCGCGCCCGCGAAGAAGCGCTGAAGGCAGCGGCCGTACACGCCGCCCGGCGCCGCGGCGTCGAACAGCGTCATCGAGGAGTGGAACTTCAGGTCGTCGGGCGGGCCGAGCACGTCGCGCACGTTCGCCGTCGGCGTGCCGAGCATCAGCGCCGCGCACTCGGCCAGGCGCGCGCCGAGCAGCGGATGCGCGAGGTAGGCCCGCGCCTCGTCCGCCGAAGCGATCGCGTAGTGCTGCGCCATCGGGCTGCGCCCCAGCCCGGCCAGCTGCGGGAAGACGAACCACATCCAGTGCGTGCGCTTGCGGCCCGCCGCCAGCTCGGCGCGCACCGCGTCGATCACCGGCGCCTGCGCATCGACGAAGCGCTGCAGCGCCCAGGGATCGCCGGCCCCGATCATCGGCTTCAAGCGCCTTGCGGGGCGGCGGCCTTGGGCACCGGCGCACCGGGCGGGCGGGGCTTGTCGTCGCAGGCGGCCACCAGGCAGGCCAGCGCGGCCAGCGCCAGCAGGCATCGGGCGGTGTGTCTCCACATGCGGGGCATCCTACGCCTGGCATGGTCCGTGCACAACGCGACCGGCACACCCTTGCGGGCCGAGAAGGCACACCGGGCGGCGCCGCGGCATTTCAGCCCCGCTTCAGATTCCATCGCGCCGCGCGGCTAGCATGCCCCCTCGCCCGGCCGGCAGCGGCCGGCGCCTGTCCTCCTCAGCCCTGCTGCCCACACGATGAACGACGCCAAACCCTCCCTGGCCACCACCCTGCGCCGCATCGGCGCACTCACGGCGCCCTACTTCCGGTCCGACGAGAAATGGCGGGCGCGCGGCCTGCTGGTGGCCATCGTGCTGCTCAACCTGGGCGCGGTGTACATGCTGGTGCAGCTCAACGAGTGGTACCGCGTGTTCTACGACGCGCTGCAGAACAAGGACCAGGGGGTGTTCTGGCAGCAGATCGGCCGCTTCTGCTGGCTGGCGCTGATCTACATCGTGATCGCGGTCTACAAGTTCTACCTCACGCAGATCCTGCAGCTGCGCTGGCGCGTGTGGATGACCGACCACTACCTGGGCCGCTGGCTGGCGAACAAGGCCTTCTACCGGCTGGAGCTGGCGCGCTACACCGCCGCCGGCGACGACCTGCCGGACAACCCCGACCAGCGCATCCAGGAGGACCTGAACCTCTTCACCACCTACACGGTGACGCTGTCGATGGGCATCCTCAACGCGGCGGTGACGCTGCTGAGCTTCGTCGGCATCCTGTGGACGCTCAGCGGCTCGTGGGCCATGCCCCTGCCCGGTGGCGGCCACCTGGAGATCGCGGGCTACATGGTCTGGGCCGCGGTGCTGTACTGCGTGGTCGGCAGCGCCATCGCGCACTGGATCGGCAAGCCGCAGGTGAAGCTGAACTTCCAGCAGCAGATGCTGGAAGCCAACTTCCGCCACTACATGGTCCGCATCCGCGAATACAGCGAGGCCATCGCGCTGGACAGCGGCGAGCGCGCCGAGCGCCGCCAGCTGGACCTGCGCTTCGCCGACGTGATGGGCAACTACCTGAAGCTCATCCGCAACCAGAAGAGCCTGACCTGGTTCAGCAGCTTCTTCGGGCAGGCGGCGGTCATCTTCCCGCTGATCGTGGCGGCGCCGCGCTACTTCAGCGGCGCCATCCAGCTCGGGCAGCTCATGCAGATCAACTCGGCCTTCGGGCGCGTGCAGGACTCGCTCTCGTGGCTGGTGGACAACTACATGACGCTGGCCTCGTGGAAGGCGACCACCGACCGCCTGGCCGGCTTCGAGGAAAGCCTCGCGGCCCAGTCGCTGCGCCCCGCGGACTTCGACACAGCGGCCGCCGACGGCGCCATCGACGCGGCCCGTCTCTCGATCGACCTGCCGGGCGGCCGGCACCTGCTGGGCGAGACGGACCTGCACGTCGCCCCCGGCGACACCGTGCTGGTGCACGGCCCCTCGGGCAGCGGCAAGTCCAGCCTGTTCCGCACGCTGGCCGGCATCTGGCCGCATGCGCGCGGCAAGGTGGCGCTGCCGGCCGACACCATGTTCATCCCGCAGCAGCCCTACTTCCCCGACGGGCGGCTGCGCGACGCGCTGGCCTACCCCGAGCCGGCCGAGCGCTATGGCGACGAGGCGCTGCGCCAGGCGCTGGAGGAGGCGCTGCTGCCGCAGCTGGCGAACCAGCTCGACCGCGAGGACGCCTGGAGCCAGAAGCTCTCCGGCGGCGAGCGCCAGCGCCTGGCCATCGCCCGCGTGCTGCTCAAGAAGCCGGCCTGGGTGCTGGCCGACGAGGCGACCAGCGCGCTGGACGAGGATGCGGAGGACACCATCTACCGGCGCCTGGTCGACGCGGTGAAGCGTGCCGGCGGCGGGCTGGTCTCGATCGCGCACCGCAGCACGCTCGGCGCGCACCACCGGCGGCGCTGGACGCTGCGGCCGCAGGCGGAAGGGGCCGGGGCCGCCTATCGCGTGGAAGTGTCGGAGGCCGCGCCCGCCGGTTCGCCCACGTAGCGCCGCCAGCCCGCCGCGCGCAGCTCGCAGGCCGGGCAGCTGCCGCAGCCGTAGCCCCAGGCATGGCGCTGCGTGCGGTCGCCCAGGTAGCAGGTGTGGGTCGCGTCCACGACGAGATCCACCAGCGCCGGGCCACCCAGCGATTCGGCCAGCCGCCAGGTGTCGGCCTTGTCGATCCACATCAGCGGCGTCTCGACCACCAGGCGCCGGTCCAGGCCGAGCGAGAGCGCCAGCTGCATCGCCTTCATGGTGTCGTCGCGGCAGTCGGGGTAGCCGGAGTAGTCGGTCTCGCACACGCCGGTGACGATCACCTCGAGCCCGCGACGGTAGGCCAGCGCGCCGGCCAGCGTGAGGAACAGCAGGTTGCGGCCCGGCACGAAGGTGTTGGGCAGGCCGCTTTGCGCCATCTCGAAGGCGATGTCCTCGGTGAGCGAGGAGCCGCCGAGCTGGGCCAGCACGTCCACGTTCAGCAGGTGGTCCTCGCCGAGCCGGGCGGACCAGCCGGGGAAGGCCTCGCGCAGCCGGCGCAGCACCTCGACGCGGGCCTGCAGCTCGATGCGGTGCCGCTGGCCGTAGTCGAAGCCGAGCGTTTCCACCCGCTCGTAGCGGGTCAGGGCGTGGACCAGGCAGGTGGTGGAATCCTGGCCGCCGGAGAAGAGGACGAGGGCGCTGCGGTGCATGGTGGGGCCGATTGTCGAACGGCGGTGCGCAAAGGGCTCAGGTTGCGGGATAGACGACCGTGCCGTCGGCCCGGACGACCGCGCCGGGCGTGAGGCGCGCCGGCTCCAGCCGGCCGGCGCCCATGATGTGGAAGACGGTCTCCCCGCGGGCCAGCAAATAGTCGGCCACGATGCGCCGATGGCAGCGCCACCACACGGCCTCGGCGCACATCAGCGCGCAGCGCTGCCGCCGCCCCTCGTCGATCAGGTGCGCCAGCGCGTCGTGGAAGGGCGCCGAGAGCGCGTAGTCGGCGTAGTTGTGGAAGCTGCGGTTCTCCCACAGGCCGTTGACCTCGGCCGGCACCTCGCGGCTGCGGCCACGCAGGCCGCCCAGCGCGGCCTCGTGCTCGTAGCCGATGCCCTGCGCCGCCAGCGCCCCGGACAGCGCCGGCCCGTCGAACTGCGGCTGCGCGCGGGAGCCCGGCAGCTTGCGGATGTCGACCACGCGCTGCACGTCCGGCCCCTCCAGCAGGGCCACGAAGTCGCCCAGGCTGCGGTCGGAATGGCCGATGGTGAAGAAGGGCAGCGTCACGCGACGCGGTGCAGGACGCCGCCGCGGTGCGCGGCGACGTGGTCGGTCCTGTCGCTCCTGATCTCGTACTGCGGGTCGTCCTCCGTGGCGCGGTGGGTGTGGCCCTTGTAGTCGAAGTCGGCGGTGTGGATGGCGATGATCGTGCCCGACACGCGGCCGGCCTCGGAGTTCCAGCTGACGTGGTCGCCGATCTTGAAACGCTGGGTCATGCGTGCTCCTTTCGCGCAAAGGTGCGATGCCTCACCGTTCGGGCCGGGCCTGCCGAAGCCGGGTGCGGCGCTTGGACAGGCTCGGCGTGAACGGTGGCGATGCTACGCCGGCAGCGCACGGCCCGGTGTCGGCGGGGAACTAGAGAAAGCGCTCCAGCAGTCGCCGCGAATGCCGGTCCAGCGCCTTCGGGTCGGGCACGCGGAACTGCACGCCGTGCGCGCTGGCGATCAGCAGCGCGCCGTCGGCCAGGCGGCGGATGTCCTCCTCGGCCTTGAGCACGAAGCGGGTGTCGCCGCGGTCGGTGCGCACCTCCCAGGTGCTGGGCACGCCGAAGCTGGAGACGCTGGCCAGCTGCAGCAGCACGGGCGCGAAGTCGCGCGGCGCGAGTTCCTCTTCGAGCAGCGCGCGCACGGGCGCCGGCAGCGCGTCCATGCGGTCAATCCAGACGCGCTCGCGGCCGTCGGCGCCGACCAGCGAGACGCCCTCCTCCGGCGCGCTGAGCGGAAAGGCGCGCACCGGGGTGACGGCTTCGCGCGCGCCGTCGGCGTTCACCCACAGCAGCGCGCCGAAGCCGTCGCGCTCCAGCCGCAGCGGGGCCGTCGTGTCGAAGGTGGCGTTCATCAGGCTTCTCCCGCGGGGTGGGCGGCATGGCTGCCGGACATGGCGGTGGCGGCCACGGCCACCGCCGCGCGCTCGGCCGCGGCGCCTTCGCTCGGTTCCTCGTCGGCCTGCCGCTGCTGGGCCTGGTACAGCCGCCAGTAGGCGCCCTCGCGCGCCATCAGCTCGTCGTGCGGGCCCACCTCGACGATCTCGCCGCGGTCCATCACCACCAGGCGGTCGGCCTTGCGCAGCGTCGAGAGCCGGTGCGCGATGGCGATGGTGGTGCGGCCCTTGACCAGGTTGTCCAGCGCCTTCTGGATCTCCTTCTCGGTCTCGGTGTCCACCGCCGAGGTGGCCTCGTCGAGGATCAGGATGCGCGGGTCGATCAGCAGCGCCCGGGCGATGCTGATGCGCTGGCGCTCGCCGCCCGACAGGCCCTGCCCGCGCTCGCCCACCAGCGAGTCGTAGCCGTGCGGCAGGCGCAGGATGAAGTCGTGCGCATGGGCGGCGCGGGCCGCGGCGACGATCTCCTCGCGCGTCGCGTCGGGCTTGCCGTAGGCGATGTTCTGCGCGATGGTGCCGAAGAAGAGGAAGGGCTCCTGCAGCACCAGCCCGACGTTGCGCCGGTAGTCGGCCACCGCGTAGCGGCGGATGTCGGTGCCGTCGACCAGGATCGCGCCCTCGCTCACGTCGTGGAAGCGGCAGATCAGGTTGACCAGCGTGCTCTTGCCCGAGCCGCTGTGGCCGGCCAGGCCGATCATCTCGCCGGGCTCGATCAGCAGGTTCAGGTCGTGGATCACCGCGCGCGAGCCATAGCGGAAGCCCACGTCGCGCAGCTCGATGCGCCCGTGCAGGCGCTCCACCCGCACCGGGTCGGCGGGATCGGGCACGTTGCTCACGTGGTCGAGGATGTCGAAGATGCGCTTGGCGCCGGCCGCCGCCTTCTGCGTGACCGAGACGATGCGGCTCATCGAATCGAGCCGCGTGTAGAAGCGCCCGATGTAGGCGATGAAGGCGGTGAGCACGCCCACCGTGATGCTGCCGCGCGCCACCTGCCAGATGCCGAAGCCCCACACCACGAGCAGGCCCACCTCGGTCATCAGCGTGACGGTCGGCGTGAACAGGCTCCAGGTGCGGTTGAGCCGGTCGTTGGCCTGCAGGTTGTAGGTGTTGGCGGCGCGGAAGCGCTCGGCCTCGCGGCGCTCCTGCGCGAAGGCCTTGACCACGCGGATGCCGGGGATGGTGTCGGCCAGCACGTTGGTCACCTCGCCCCACACGCGGTCGATCTTCTCGAAGCCGGTGCGCAGCCGCTCGCGCACCACGTGGATCATCCAGGCGATGAAGGGCAGCGGCACCAGCGTGACCACCGCCAGCAGCGGGTTGATCGACACCAGGATCACCGCCGTCATGGCGATCATGATGACGTCGGTGAGGAAGTCCAGCGCGTGCAGCGAGAGGAAGACGTTGATGCGGTCCGTCTCCGAGCCGATGCGCGCCATCAGGTCGCCGGTGCGCTTGCCGCCGAAGTAGTCCAGCGGCAGCGTCAGCAGGTGCTCGTAGGTGGTAGTGCGCAGGTCGGCGCCGATGCGCTCGGACACCAGCGCCAGCAGGTAGGTGCGCGCCCAGCCCAGGCCCCAGCCGACCAGCGCTGCCACCAGCAGGCCGCCCAGGTACAGCGCCACGTAGCCGGGGTCGATCGCCTGGCCGTTCTGGAAGGGGATCAGCACCTGGTCCATCAGCGGGATGGTGAGGTACGGCGGCACCAGCGTGGCCGCGGTCGACAGCAGCGTCAGCGCGAAGCCCCACAGCAGCTGCTTGCGGTAGGGCCGGGCGAAGCGGCCCAGGCGCAGCAGCACCCAGGTGGAGGGCGGGGTCTGCAGTTCGGTGTCGGCGGCGGGCTCGTCCGCGTCGCCGGCCGGAGCGGGTGCCGGCGCGGCGCCGGCGCGGCGGGCCTCGAACAGGCGCGCCAGCCTCAGGGCCGGCGCCTGGCCGGCCAGGGTGTAGCGCCAGCGCGCCTGCAGGCCCTGGCCGTCGGCCAGTTCCAGCACGCCGACGCCGGCGTGGTCCGCCTGCCGCAGTGCCAGCCCGGGCGTGAGCGCCCACTCGCTCCAGGCGCCCGCCGCGTCCTGCGCCAGCAGCCGCCGCGAGGTCAGCACCAACTGACCGGAAGCAAACCGAAGGTCTTCATCCAGGTCAACCGGCAGGGTGGCGAGCACGTTTTCCGAAGCCAGCAGGCGGCTTTCGAGGTCCGGGACCGACAGGGCCGCCGAGTCTGGCGAGGTTCGGGCAGGGGCGTGATGTTGCATCGTGTTTCTGGAGTCCGGGCCTGAAGACGGGGACCCTTTTGCAGCGCCGGCCGGGCGCCGATTCTCACCGCACGCCATGGGCGCACCGCATCCCTCTCAGCTTTCCGCCGACGCCGCCACGGGCTCCCCAACGAACGGCACAGACCCGAACTCGAACGTTTCCATGCCCCGTTTCGACGACATCCGCCTGTTGCGCTCGCGCTACCTGCGCGGGCCGAACCTCTGGACCTACCGCCCGGTGCTGGAGGTCTGGCTCGACCTCGGCGCGCTGGAAGACTTCCCGTCGAACCAGGTTCCGGGTTTTCCCGGACGGCTGACGGCACTGCTGCCGGCGCTGATCGAGCACCACTGCGGCGTGGGCGAGCGCGGCGGCTTCATCCAGCGGCTGAACGAAGGCACCTGGGCCGGCCACGTGCTGGAGCATGTCGTCATCGAGCTGCTCAACCTGGCCGGCATGCCCACCGGCTTCGGCCAGACGCGCAGCACCTCGCAGCACGGCGTGTACCGCATGGTGTTCCGCGCGCGCGACGAGCAGGTGGCGCGCACCGCGCTGGCCCAGGGCCACCGGCTGCTGATGGCCACGCTCAACGGCGACCCCTTCGATGCCGCCGACGTGCAGCAAGCGGTAGAGGCCGTGCGCGCCAGCGTCGACGCCTGCTACCTCGGCCCCAGCACCGCTGCCATCGTCAGCGCCGCGGCGGACCGCGGCATCCCCGCCATGCGCCTGAACGAAGGCAACCTGGTGCAGCTGGGCTACGGCGCGCGCCAGCAGCGCATCTGGACGGCCGAGACCGACTACACCAGCGCCATCGGCGAATCCATCGCCAGCGACAAGGAACTGACCAAGTCGCTGCTGGCCGGCTGCGGCGTGCCGGTGCCCGAGGGCCAGGTGGTCGAGAACGCCGAGGAAGCCTGGGAAGCCGCCGAGGACATCGGCCTGCCGGTCGCCGTGAAGCCCTCCGATGCCAACCATGGCCGCGGCGTCTCGCTCGACCTGCGCACGCGCGAGGAGGTGGTCGCCGCCTTCGCCGTGGCCGAGCCGGAGGGCAGCGACGTGATGGTGGAGCGCTTCATCCCCGGCCAGGAGCACCGCCTGCTGGTGGTGGGCGGCGAGGTGGTGGCGGCCGCGCGCGGCGAGGTCATCACCGTCACGGGCGACGGCCGCGCCAGCGTGCGCCGGCTCATCGACAGCCAGCTCAACAGCGACCCGCGCCGCGGCGCCGAGGAAGAGTTCCCGCTGGACATCATCGTGCCCGACACCGACGCCAAGCTGCAGCTCGAGCTGAAGCGCCAAGGCCTCGATGCCGACGCCGTGCCGGCCGAGGGCCGCGTCGTCATCATCCAGCGCAACGGCAACCTGGGCGTGGACTGCACCGACCAGGTGCACCCCGAAGTCGCCCACGCCGCCACGCTGGCGGCGCGCGTGGTCGGGCTGGACATCGCCGGCATCGACCTGGTGTGCGAGGACATCGGCCAGCCGCTGCAGGCGCAGGGCGGCGCCATCGTCGAGGTCAACGCCGGCCCCGGCCTGCTGATGCACCTGAAGCCCGCCGTCGGCTCGCCGCGCCCGGTGGGCCGCGCCATCTGCGACCACCTGTTCCCCGAAGACGATGCCGCGCTGCCCGGCCGCATCCCCGTCATCGGCGTGGCCGGCACGCAGGACACGCCGGTGCTGGCGCGCCTGGTGGCCTGGCTGCTCGGCCTGGCGGGCCGCCACGTCGGCCTGGCCTGCCGCGACGGGCTGTTCCTCGACCGCCGCCGCGTCGACGCGCGCGACAGCGCCACCTGGGAGGCCGGGCACCGCCTGCTGGTCAACCGCAAGGTCGACGCGGTGGTCATCGAGAACCGCGCCGAGACCATCCTCGGCGACGGCCTGCCCTACGACCGCTGCGAGGTCGGCATCGTGACCGACCTCGACGGCTGGGAGCGGCTGGCTCACCACGACGTGCACGAGAGCGACCAGATGGTGCGCGTGCTGCGCACCCAGGTCGACGTGGTGCTGGCGCACGGCAGTGCGGTGCTCAACGCGGCCGACCCGCGCGTGGCCGGCCTGGCGCCCCTGTGCGACGGCGCGGTGATCCTCTACGCCGCCGACCCGCAGGCCGCGCCGCTGGACGCGCACCGCGCCGCCGGCGGCAAGGCCGTCATCGTGCGGCAGGACCGCGTCGTGCTGGCCAACGGCGGCAGCGAATCCTTCCTGCCCGGCCTGGGGCGCCTGACCGCCTGGCGCGCCACCCATGCCGGCGTGAGCCTGGAGAGCGTGCTGGCCGCCGTGGCCGCCGCCTGGGCCATGGGCATCCCGCTCAACCTCATCGGCGCCGGCATCGAGGCCTTCGAGGCCGACCTGCAGGCCGCGCTGGCGTCGCTGCAGCTCTCGCAGGGGATCGCGGACGCCCCGGCGCTCCAGCTTTCCTGACCCGCTTCTCTCCCGGCCCCGCCCCACCATGGACATCACCCGCATCCGCGCCCTGCGCGGCCCCAACCTGTGGAGCCGCCACACCTGCATCGAGGCCGTCGTCGCCTGCGACGGCGAGGGCGAGAACGCCATCGGGCGGCTGCCCGGCTTCGAAGGCCGCCTGCGCGCGCTCTTCCCCGCCCTGGGCGAACTGCATCCGGTCGCGCTGGGCCAGCCGCTGTCGCTGGCGCACGTGCTCGAGAACGCGGCCATCGCCCTGCAGGTGCAGGCCGGCTGCCCGGTGGTCTTCGGCCACACCACGCGCACCCACGAGGACGGCGTCTACCAGGTGGCGGTGCAGTACTCCGAGGAGGCGGTGGGCCGCCTGGCCGTGAAGCTGGCCGGGCAGCTCATCGCCGCCGCGCTCGGCGCAGGCGACGCGGCGCCCTTCGACGCCCAGGCCGCCATCACCGAGCTGCGCGAGCTGGACGAGGACGAGCGCCTCGGCCCGAGCACCGGCGCCATCGTCGAGGCGGCGGTGGCGCGCGGCATCCCCTACCGCCGCCTGACGAGCGGCAGCATGGTGCAGTTCGGCTGGGGCGCGCGGCAGCGCCGCATCCAGGCGGCCGAGCTGGACGCCACCTCCGGCGTGGCCGAGTCCATCGCGCAGGACAAGGAACTGACCAAGCAGCTGCTCAACGCCGCCGGCGTGCCGGTGCCGCTGGGCCGCCCGGTGAAGGACCTGGAGGACGGCTGGGCCGCCGCGCAGGAGATCGGCCTGCCCGTGGTCGCCAAGCCGCAGGACGGCAACCAGGGCAAGGGCGTCACCGTCAACATCCAGACGCGCGAGCAGTTCGACGCCGCCTACGCCGCCGCCGCGCGCCACGGCGAGGTGATGGTCGAGAAGTTCCTGCCCGGCTTCGACTTCCGCCTGCTGGTGGTGGGCGACCGGCTGGTGGCCGCCGCGCGGCGCGACCCGCCGCAGGTGGTGGGCGACGGCGTGCGCACGGTGCGCGCGCTGGTCGACGAGGTCAACCTCGACCCGCGCCGCGGCGAGGGCCACGCCACCTCGCTCACCAAGATCCGCCTGGACGACATCGCCGTGGCGCGCCTGGAGGCGCAGGGCCTGGCGCCCGACAGCGTGCCGGCCCTGGGCCAGCGCGTGGTGCTGCGCAACAACGCCAACCTCTCCACCGGCGGCAGCGCCACCGACGTGACGGACACGGTGCACCCCGAGATCGCCGCCCGCGCCGTCGATGCCGCGCAGATGGTCGGCCTGCACATCTGCGGCGTCGACATGGTGTGCGAGAACGTGATCCGCCCGCTGGAAGAGCAGCACGGCGGCATCGTCGAGGTGAACGCCGCGCCCGGCCTGCGCATGCATGTCTCGCCCTCCTTCGGCCGCGGCCGGCCGGTCGGCGAGGCCATCGTCGACCAGCTCTTCGCCGACGGCGACGACGGCCGCATCCCGGTCATCGCCGTGACGGGCACCAACGGCAAGACCACCACCGCGCGCCTGGTCAACCACCTGCTGGCCTCCAGCGGCCTGGTGACGGGCATGACCAACACCGACGGCGTCTACGTCGACGGCCGCCAGACCGACAGCGGCGACTGCAGCGGCCCCCGGAGCGCGCGCAACGTGCTGCTGCACCCCGACGTGCAGGCGGCCGTGTTCGAGGTGGCGCGCGGCGGCATCCTGCGCGAGGGCCTGGGCTTCGACCGCTGCAGCGTGGCGGTGGTCACCAACCTCGGCAGCGGCGACCACCTGGGGCTGAACTACATCAACTCGGTGGAAGAGCTGGCCGTGCTCAAGCGCGTGATCGTGCGCAACGTGGCGCCGGGCGGGCACGCCGTGCTCAACGCGGCCGACCCGAACGTGGCCGCGATGGCCGCCTCGTGCCCCGGCAGCGTCATCTACTTCGCCGCCGACCGCCAGCTCCCGGTGATGGCCACACACCGCGCCCAGGGCCGGCGCACCGTGTACGTCGACCGCGACGCGGTGGTGGCCGCCGAGGGCAGCTGGCGCGAGCGCGTGCCGCTGTCGGGCGTGCCCATCACGCGCGGCGGCACCCTGCCCTTCCAGGTCGAGAACGTGATGGCCGCCGTGGCCGCCGCCTGGGCGGTGGGCCTGGACTGGGACACCATCCGCAGCGGCCTGGCCAGCTTCATGAACGACGCCGCCGGCGTGCCGGGCCGCTTCAACCTGATGGAGTACCGCGGCGCCACCGTGATCGCCGACTACGGCCACAACACCGACGCCATGAAGGCGCTGGTGGCCGCGGTCGACACGCTGCCGGCCAGGCGCCGCTCGGTCGTCATCAGCGGCGCGGGCGACCGGCGCGACTGCGACATCCGCGACCAGACCGCCATCCTCGGCGCCGCCTTCGACGACGTGATCCTCTACCAGGACGCCGCCCAGCGCGGCCGCGCCGACGGCGAGGTGATCGCGCTGCTGCGCCAGGGGCTGCAGGGCGCCAGCCGCACCGCGCATGTGGAGGAGATCCGCGGCGAGTTCATCGCCATCGACGCGGCGCTGGCCCGGCTGCAGCCGGGCGACCTCTCGCTGGTGCTGGTGGACCAGGTCGAGGAAGCGCTGGCGCACCTGGCGAAGCGCATCGCCGAAGGCTGACCGCGGCCGGACGAACACGCGCTGTTGTCCGACATCCGGCGTCGCCGGCCGCCGCCGGGCGGAAGGCCGGGGCGTCCCACACGCATGCCGGCCGATGCAGGGCACACTGGCACGATTCCGCTGCGCCCGGCCCGGGCGTCCCGATGTCCTTCGCCATGGAGTCCTGCCGCATGCCCGCCTTGCCGTCCCACCTTCTTCTCCGCGCCGCGATGGCCGCCGCCCTGCTCGCTTCGCTCGGCGCCCAGGCACAGACCGGCTCCGTCGCGGCCGAGCGCGCCCGCTGCGACGGCGTGCAGCAGGACAAGGCCGCCTGCGAGCGCGAGGCCGGCGCGGCGCGCCAGGAAGCGCAGCGCGGCGGCCTGACGTCGGCCGGCGGCGACACCTACCAGCGCAACGCGCTGGAACGCTGCCGGCAGCAGCCTGCCGCCGACCGCGCGGATTGCGAGGCCCGGGTGCGCGGCGGCGGTGCATCATCCACCCAGGGCAGCGTCATGGGCGGCGGCGTGATCCGTGAAACCGTGACGCCCATTCCCGCCTCCAAGCCCTAGGGCCGGCGCCGGCTTCCCCGCGGCGCGGCCCCTGGCTCCCTACCGAAGAAAGGATTCGCCATGACGAAGAAGAACCGCTTTGGATGGCCCGGCGTGGGCCTGGCCATCGCCTGCAGCGCACTGTTCGCGGCGCTGCCCGCCGCCGCGCAGGGCGGGGGTGGCACCTACCAGCAGGAACTGGCCGTGTGCGGCCACAACCAGCAGGACCGCGCCGCCTGCGTGCGCGAAGCCGGCGCGGCGCGGCAGGCCGCCCGGGCCGGGCAGCTCACCGGCGCCCCCGACTACCGGGCCAATGCCCTGGCCCGCTGCAGCCTGCATCCGCCGGCCGAGCGCGCCGAGTGCGAGGCGCGCGTGACGGGCGCCGGCAACACCACCATCGACGGCAGCGTCATGGGTGGCGGCCTGATCCGCGAGACGGTGACCACCGTGCCGGTGCAGCCGGCGCCGCGCAGGTAGGCCGGCGCATCGCCCGGACATCGGGCGATCCCGCTGGCGACGCAGGGCGCCGTCGCCACAATGGCGCCATGCGGACCGACACCCTCGAAGGCGCCTGGCTGGATGCCTGGGTGGCCCTGGCACGGGGCCACGCCGACATCGAGGTCGAGGAAGAGGCGCCCGGCGGCGGCGCGCTGGTGTGCCGCTCGCGTGCGCCCGGCGCCGCGGGCGTGCAGCCCTACCGGCCCAGCACGGACTGGCACGAGGCGCAGCCCATCCTCGAGGAAGAACACATCCTGCTGCGCGACCGCGTGCCGTGGACCTCGCCGCCCCGCTTCGAGGCGATGCTGCAGCGGCAGGGTGTCACCTGGTTCGCCGAAGGCGAGTTGCCGCTGGTTGCGGCGATGCGCGTCTACGTACGCAGCCGCTTCGAGGAAGACCGCCTGCTGGCACCGCCCTTCGACCGCTGAACGGGCGCGAGCCGGAACGGGCTCAGCGCTGGCGATGGCGCAGGCGCGCGATAAGCAGCAGCGCCTGGGTGGTGGCCCGCGCGCGGCGACGCCACACGGCCTGCAGCAGGCCGTCGAGGTTCTGGCCCGGCTTGAGCGAACTGCGGTCACGCCCTCCCGTCGCCACCAGGTCCAGCAGGGCGGCGTATTCGGAGGTGTCGGGGCGGGGCGTCTGCATAGGGGGCCTATGCTAGCCGGCCGGCAGCCCCGCCGTCTGTGACAAGGTGGACGAATGGCGGAGGCGAGCCCGTCGGCGGCTTGCGAGACCGAGGTCGCTCCTCTCCAGCGCCGGAGCGTAGCCACAATCCCAAAGACAAGGGCCCCGCGGGGCCCTTTGCTTGTCGGTCGCCGAGCCCGTTGCCTGGCCCCGCGGGGGATGCGGCGCCTGCATCGCTGCAGCGCCGTGGGCTCCTACCAGGCGTAGCCCATCTGCACGCGAGTCGCCAGCTGGTTGGAGCCGCTGCCCATGGCGCCCGACACGCCGACGCCGATGTTGAGGGCATCGTTGACCTGATAGCCCCAGGTCAGGCCCAGCGCGCTCTCACCCGCGTAGTTGCCCACGGCCACGCCGGCCCACTGCTTGCCCGGCGCCAGGGCCGGCATCTGGGGCATGGCGAGCGCGGCGGCCACGCCGCGCGCGGCAAACTTCCGCGCTTCCGCCGAGGCGGCGCTCACGGCCTGCTGCAGCTGCCCGACGTTGGCCGCGTCGGTCGGCATCACGCCCGCCGCGACGTTGGTGATCTGGCGGGTCAGCCCGGTCGACGCATCGCCCACGGAGACCGAGTTGTCGCGCGTCGCGACCGAGCCCTGGCCCAGGGCCACGGAGTTCGCGCCGGTGGCGAGGGTGTTCGCGCCCAGGGCCACCGCGTTGTTGCCCGCCGCCACGGCGTTGTTCCCGACGGCCGTGGTCGGGTCGGCCAGCGCACGCGCGCCGGCGCCGATGGCCACGGAGCCTGCGTAGCGCGCCTCCGCACCCGTGCCCACCGCGGTGGTGTTGTCGCCCACGGCCTGGGCGCCCGTGCCGATCGCCGTGGCGCCGCTGCCTTCCACGATGCTCCCGGTGCCGCAGCTGACCGTACCGCCGTTGAAGTTGCACAGGCCGTTCTGGAAGGCCTGGTTCATCAGCGCCTGCAGCGCCAGCACCTGCTGGTTGGCAAAGCTGTTGGCGCTGGTCAGGGTGGCCTGGCTGGACTGCTGCAGCTGCCCGACGTTCACGGCGTCCGTGGCTGCTTCACCAGCGCGCACGTTGCTGACGACGGTGCCCGCGCCGCCATTGCTGTTGAGCACGAGCGAATTGCCATCCGGCGCGTACTGAGCGGAGTTCTGGGCCAGGCCCAACGCGTTGTTGGCGGTGGTCTGGGCGGCGCCGGCGGCGGCGTTCGCGTTGTTCGCGCTGGTCTGCGCCAGGCCCGCGTTGGTCAGGGCCTGGTTGGCGGTGGACTGCGCTGTGCCGGCGGCGTTGTTGGCGGTGTTCGCCACCCCGAGCGCCGTGCCCGCGAGGTCGTGCGCGCTCTCGGCGGTGCGCTGTGCCCTGCCGGAATCGTTGTACGCCGCCGTGGCCAGGCCCATGGCGCCGTCGGCGGTGCTCTGCGCGGTGCCCGCGGCGTTCATCGCGCTGTTGGCCGTGCTCTGTGCAGTGCCTGCCGCCTGCTGGGCCGCGTTGGCGGTCGTCTGGGCCTGGTTCGCCGAATTCTGAGCGGTGCCGGCGGCATTGTTGGCCGTGTTCGCTACCCCGAGCGCCGTGCCCGCGAGCTCGTGCGCGTTCTCGGCGGTACGCTGTGCCCTGCCCGAATCGTTGTACGCCGCCGTGGCCAGCCCCATGGCGCCGTCGGCGGTGCTCTGCGCGGTGCCGGCGGCGTTCATCGCGCTGTTGGCCGTGCCCTGTGCAGCGCCGGCGGCCTGCTGCGCGGTATCGGCGGCGGCCTGGGCCTGGTTCGCGGTGTTCTGTGCGGCGCCGGCAGCGTTGTTGGCCGTGTTCGCCACCCCCAGCGCCGTGCTCGCCAGGTCGCGCGCGCCGTCGGCGGTGCGCTGCGCCCTGCCGGAATCGTTGTACGCCGCCGTGGCCAGCCCCATGGCGCCGTCGGCGGTGCTCTGCGCGGTGCCGGCGGCGTTCATCGCGCTGTTGGCCGTGCCCTGTGCAGCGCCGGCGGCCTGCTGCGCGGTATCGGCGGCGGCCTGGGCCTGGTTCGCGGTGTTCTGTGCGGCGCCGGCAGCGTTGTTGGCCGTGTTCGCCACCCCCAGCGCCGTGCCCGCGAGATCGCGCGCGCTCTCGGCAGTGCGCTGTGCTTTGCCGGAATCGCTGTACGCCGCCGAGGCCAGGCCCATGGCACCGTCGGCCGTGCTCTGGGCCAGCTGCGCAGCGTTCTGGATCTGATAGGCCTGGCCCCCGTTGATCGCCTCGGTGCTGCCGGGCGCGACATTGCCGTCGGCAACGTTCAGCACGGCGGGGTCCGCGAAAGCCGTGGAAAAACTGGTGGCCGCGGCCACTGCAACGACGGCACGGACGATATGGCGCTGATGGCGAACGCCGGACAGGGGGGAAGACGACATGAAACCTCAAACAGATGTGTTACTGAATGAGATTGAATGTATCTATTCGCTTCAAATTTGCGATCTGGCGAAGTGGGCCGATCTGTCATCCGACTAACACTCCGGGTCACATTGCGAACGGCCGGGGCGGGCGCCTGGTTCGCCTGCGCTTGGGTTCGTGGGCTCGTGCGTCGTCAGCGGGTGGACATGCGTTTGCAGACGCGTCCGCCGGAGGCTGCCTTCGCGCGAGCGCTGGGCCGAGCCGCATGGCAGCGCTTCATCGGCCGGCCCGGCGCGCCCGGCATCGCGCGGCGCGCGCCCTTCACTCCACCGTCACGCTCTTGGCCAGGTTGCGCGGCTTGTCCACGTCGGTGCCGCGCGCGCCGGCGGTGTGATAGGCCAGCAGCTGCAGCGGCACCACGTGCAGCAGCGGCGAGAGCTGGCCGTAGTGCTCGGGCATGCGGATGACGTGCATGCCTTCGCCGCTCTCGATGCGGGTGTCGGCGTCAGCCAGCACGTAGAGCACGCCGCCGCGGGCGCGCACTTCCTGCAGGTTGCTCTTGAGCTTCTCCAGCAGCGCGTCGTTGGGCGCCACGGCCACCACCGGCATCTCGGCCGTCACCAGGGCCAGCGGGCCGTGCTTGAGCTCGCCGGCGGCGTAGGCCTCGGCGTGGATGTAGGTCACTTCCTTGAGCTTGAGCGCGCCTTCCAGCGCGATCGGGTAGTGCAGCCCACGGCCGAGGAAGAGCGCGTTCTCCTTGCGCGCGAACTGCTCGGCCCAGCCGATGACCTGCGGCTCCAGCGCCAGCACCTTCTGCAGCGCGACGGGCAGGTGGCGCATCTCCTGCAGCCAGCGCGCCTCGTCGGCCTCCGGCAGCCGGCCCTTGGCCTGCGCCAGTGCCAGCGTGAGCAGGAACAGGCCGGCCAGCTGCGTGGTGAAGGCCTTGGTGGAAGCGACGCCGATCTCGACCCCGGCGCGGGTGATGTAGGCCAGCTTGCACTCGCGCACCATCGCGCTGGTGGCGACGTTGCAGATGGTCAGCGTCTCGTGCATGCCCAGCGACTGCGCATGGCGCAGCGCGGCCAGCGTGTCGGCCGTCTCGCCCGACTGGCTGATGGTGACCACCAGCGTCTTCGGGTCGGGCACCGAATCGCGATACCGGTACTCGCTGGCGATCTCCACCTGCGTCGGGATCTTCGCCACGCCCTCCAGCCAGTACTTGGCGGTGCAGCCGCTGTAATAGCTGGTGCCGCAGGCCAGGATGAGCACCTTGTCGATGGCCTGGAACACGCGGTGCGCGCTGGCGCCGGTGCGCCCGTCCTGGCCGATGCCGTCGAACAGTTCGGGCACGATGCCTTCCACGCCCTCCAGCGTGTCGGCGATGGCGCGCGGCTGCTCGAAGATCTCCTTCTGCATGTAGTGGCGGTACGGGCCCAGCTCGGCCGCGCCGCTGTGGGCCTGCACGGTGCGCACTTTGCGCTCGGCCGGCCGGCCGTCGCGGCCGGCAATCCAGTAGCGGCCGGGCTGCACGTCCACCACGTCGCCTTCGTCCAGGTAGACGATCTGGTCGGTCACGCCGGCCAGCGCCATCGCGTCGCTGGCCAGGAAGTGCTCGCCCTGCCCCACGCCCAGCACCAGCGGGGAGCCGGCACGCGCGCCGACCACGCGGTGCGGCTCGTCGCGGCAGACCACGGCGATGGCGTAGGCACCGTGCAGCTGCGCGACCGCCGCCTTCACCGCCTCGAACAGGTCGCCCTCGTAGAGGCTGTCGACCAGGTGGGCGATGACCTCGGTGTCGGTCTGGCTGGTAAACCGGTAGCCCCGCGCCTGCAGGGCGGCGCGCAACGCCTCGTGGTTCTCGATGATGCCGTTGTGCACCAGTGCCACCCGTGCCGGGCGGGCCTGCTCGGCGTCGGCGCCGGTGCCGTGGCTGAAGTGCGGATGCGCGTTGTGCACCGCCGGCGCGCCGTGCGTGGCCCAGCGCGTGTGGGCGATGCCGGTCCGGCCCTGCACGCGGTCGGCCTGCACCTGCGCCATGAGGTCGGCCACGCGGGAGGTGGTGCGGGTGCGCACCAGGCCCGGCCCGCCGAGCACGGCGAGGCCGCAGGAGTCATAGCCCCGGTATTCGAGCCGCGACAGGCCCTGGACCAGGATGGGAACGATGTCCCGATGGGATGCCGCGCCGACGATGCCGCACATGCTGAGTCTCCGGTGGAAAGCTGGACGTGGGCGAATGCTAGGACTTGCGAGAGGGAATGTTCTTTCAAATTCAATTTCCCATCGGAATAATCACTCGCACTGTTGACCTGGTAGATTTTTATTCCAATTACATTAAATATATGGAAGAAATTTCCCTTGACGCCACGGACTGGCGCCTGCTCGACGCGCTCCAGCGCGACGCCTCGCGCACCAATCAGCAACTGGCGGCCGACCTGCACCTGTCGCCGCCCACCTGCCTGCGCCGGGTGCAGCGGCTGCGCCGGGCGGGCCTGATCGAGCGGGAGGTGGCGCTGCTCGCCGCCGACCGGCTGGCCGCCGTGCTGACGGCCGTGGTGGAGATCTCCCTGGACCGGCAGGACGCCGGCGCGCTCGACGCGTTCGAGGCCCGCGTCATCGCCGACGAGGCGGTGCAGCAGTGCTGGCGCGTCTCGCCGGGGCCGGACTTCGTGCTGGTCGTGGCCGTGCCCGACATGCCGGCCTACCACGCGCTGGCGCAGCGCCTGTTCACCAGCGATGCCAACGTGCGCAACGTCAAGGCCTTCTTCAGCGTCAAGCGGGCCAAGTTCGAGCCGCGCCTGCCGCTGCCGACGCAGCGCTGAGAGAAAAGAAGAGAAAGGCTCAGGCCTTCGGCGCCTTCTTCGGCCGCTGCCAGTTGGCGAAGCTGACCTGCCGCGCCCGCGCCACCGTGAGCGCACCCGGCTCGGTGCTCTTCCCGATGGTGGAGCCGCCGCCGATGGTGCCGCCCGCGCCGATGGTCACCGGCGCCACCAGCACGCAGTTGCTGCCCACGTGCACGTCGGCCTCGATCACCGTGCGGTGCTTGTTGGCGCCGTCGTAGTTGGCGGTGATGCTGCCGGCACCGTAGTTCACCCGCTCGCCGACCGTCGCGTCGCCCAGGTAGGCCAGGTGGTTGGCCTTGGCGCCGGCGGCCAGCGTGGAGTTCTTCACCTCGACGAAGTTGCCGATGTGCACTTCCGCGCCGAGTTGCGCGCCGGGCCGCAGCCGCGCGTAGGGACCAACCAGCGCGCCGGGGCCGACCACCACGCCTTCCTTGCCGCCGTCGATGTGGGTGAAGGGATGGATCACCGCGCCGGCCTCGATGCGCGCATTGGCGACGACGCAGTGCGCGCCGATGCGCACGCCCTCGCCCAGCTCGACGCGGCCCTCGAAGATGCAGTTGACGTCGATCTCCACGTCCTGCGCGCAGGCGAGTTCGCCGCGCAGGTCGAAACGCGCCGGGTCGGCCAGGCGCACGCCGGCCTCCATCAGCCGCTCGGCCTGGCGACGCTGCCAGGCGCGCTCCAGCACGGCCAGCTGCACCGGGCTGTTGACGCCGGCCACCTGCAGCTCGTCGGTGATCCGCTGCGCGACGACGGGCAGGCCCTCGTCCACCGCCAGCTTCACCACGTCGGTCAGGTAGTACTCGCCCTGGGCGTTGTCGTTGGTGAGCCGGCCCAGCCAGCGCTTGAGCGCCGCGGCGGGCGCGGCCATCACGCCGCTGTAGATCTCGCGCACGGCGCGCTGGGCCTCGGTGGCGTCCTTCTGCTCGACGATGCCCTGCACGCTGCCGTCGGCGGCGCGCAGCACGCGGCCGTAGCCGGTCGGGTCGGGCAGCTCGATGGTCAGGAGCGCCAGGCGCTCGCCGCCGCTGGCCGCCACCAGCGCGCGCAGCGTGTCGGCGGCGATGAGGGGCACGTCGCCCGAAAGGACGAGCACGATGCCGTCGCCCTGCAGCTGCGGCGCGGCCTGCTGCACCGCATGGCCCGTGCCGAGCTGCGGCGACTGGCGCACGAAGGCCAGCGGCGCCTGCGGCGCGAGCTGCCGCAGGCCGGCCTCCACCTCGTCGGCGCCATGGCCCGTCACCACCACCAGCGAGCGCGCGCCGAGGCCGACCGCCGTGTTCGCCACGTGGCCGATCAGCGGCCGGCCGGCCAGGCGGTGCAGCACCTTGGGCAGGCGGCTCTTCATGCGCGTGCCCATGCCGGCGGCCATGACGACGACATCGACGGGCGGGGTGGTCTTCTGGAGGGACATGCTCACGGTGGGTGCAATGGCCGGGCGACAGTGCCGGGGCCGGAATTATCGGCGCCCTGCACCGGGCGGCCCCGCGACGCTATGCCCCGGCCACCGCGACGGCCACCTTGCCGAACTGCTCGCCCGAGGCCAGCCGGTCCAGCGCCGCATGGGCGTCGTCCAGCGCGTAGGTCGAGTCGATCACCGGCCGGATGCCGTGCCGCTGCACGAAGTCCAGCAGCGCGCCGAACTCGTGCAGGTCGCCTAGGGTGGAGCCGAGGATCTGCAGCTGGCGGATGAAGATGCGCCGGATGTCCGCCGGCGGCTGGTCGCCGGTGGTGGCGCCGCAGGTCACGAGGCGCCCGCCGCGCACCAGCGATTTCATGGCGCTGCCCCACACCGCCTGGCCCACGTTCTCGATCACCACGTCCACGCCGCGGCCGCCGGTGAAGTCCATCACGGCCTTGGCCACGTCCTGCCGCGCGCCGTTGATGGCATGGGCCGCGCCCATGGCCGTCGCGCGGGCCAGCTTGGCATCGTCGCGCGAGGTGACGATGACGCGCGCGCCCATGGCCCGCGCCAGCTGCAGCGCCGCCAGCGACACGCCGCCGCCGATGCCGAACACCAGCACCGTCTCCCAGGGCTGGAGCCGCGCCTTGGCGAACAGCATGCGCCAGGCCGTCAGGTGGTTGACGCCCAGCGCCGCCGCCTCGGCCCAGGAGAAGCCTTCGGGCATCGGGAACACGTTGCGCGCCGGCAGGCTGACGAACTCGGCCAGCGTGCCGTCGCGGTGCTCGCCCAGGTAGGCGATGCGGGTGCACAGCACGCCTTCACCGCGCCGGCAGAACTCGCAGCGGCCGCAGGCCACGCCGGGGTGCAGCACTACCGCCTGGCCGGGCCGCAGCAGCGGATCGCCGTCGTCCACCGCCTCCACGGTGCCGGCGGCGTCCAGCCCCATGATCTGCGGCAGCCGGTGCGTGATGCCGGCGCCGGAGTCGCGCATGTACAGGTCGACGCGGTTGAGCGTGGCGGCGCGCACGCGCACGAGCGCCTCGCCGGGGCCGCGTGGCGGCACGGGGCGCTCGCCGATGGCGACCACCTCGTTGCCGCCGTGGCCGGTGATGAAGACGGCTTTCATGGCCTCATTCTGCGGCGATCTTCTGCTCGCGGATCAGCGTGGAGAGCTGCTCGCCCTCGCGCGCCAGCAGCGCGCGGAATTCGCCGGTGTCCATGGCCACCGGCTCGGCGCCCAGGTCGCCGTAGCGCTGCTTCAGGCCCGGCTGCGCCAGCGCCCTGCCCAGCTCGCGGCTCATGCGCGCCACCACGTCCGCCGGCGTGCCCCGGGGCGCCCACATGCCGAACCAGATGTCCAGGTCGGCGCCCTGCACGCCCTGCTCCGCCACCGTCGGCACCTCGGGGAAGAAGGGCGAGCGCTTGGCGCTGACGATGCCGAGCAGCTTGACCTTGCCGCTGCGGATGTGGGGGAAGGCGATGCCGGGATCGCACACGAAGTCGGCCTGGCCGGCCATCACGTCCTGCAGCGCCGGTGCCGCGCCGCGGTAGGGCACGTGCGTCATCGGCGCGCCGCTGGCTTGCTTGAAGAGTTCGCAGGCCAGGTGCGGCGGCGTGCCGCTGCCGGCCGAGGCGAAGGACAGCCCCTCGGGCCGGCTGCGGGCCAGCGCCACCAGCTCGCGCACGTTGGCGGCGGCGATCTGCGGCTTGGCCACCAGGTACATCTGGGTCTTGCCCACCGAGGCGACCGGCACCAGGTCGCGCGAGGGCAGCACGCCCGACTTGAACAGCCACGGGTTGGCCGTTTCCACCGAGGTGGGCGCGATCAGGAAGGTGTGGCCGTCGGCCGCGGCGCGGACCACTTCGGAGACCGCGATGTTGCCGCTGGCACCGGGCTTGTTGTCGACCACCACCGGCTGGCCGAGCGACTCGGTGAGCGACTGCGCGACCAGCCGCGCCATCACATCGGTGCTGCCGCCGGGCGCGAAGCCGACCACCACGCGCAGTGGTTTGGCAGGCCAGGCGGCCTGGGCCGCGGCCAGGCCGCCCAGGGCTGCGAGCGCGAGGCCCAGCGCGGCGGACCGCAGGGCATGGCGACGGGAAATGGCGTTCATGTGTCTGTCTCCTTGGGTTGTGGTACTAAGGTCTCTGGAAATGCAGCCGGCCGGGCGCCGAAGGGCCGCGCGCCGGCGGCCGTGGCGTCCTGCCTGCCTGGCGGAAATTCAGCGGTGCCCGAACTGCGGCGGCCGCTTGTCGAGGAAGGCATGCATGCCTTCGTGCGCGTCGTCGCTGGCGAAGCGCTCGTACAGGGCGCGGCGCTCGAACAGCACGCCCTCGGCGAGCGGCGCCTCCCAGGCCCGGTTCACGCACTCCTTGACGGCCATGAGTGCCGGCAGCGAGTAGCCGGCGATCTGCCCGGCCAGTGCCAGCGTCTGCGCCATCAGCGCGTCGTCGGGCACGACGCGCGAGACCAGGCCGTAGCGGTCGGCCTCGTGGGCGTCGAGCGTGCGGGCCGAGAGGCACATGTCCATGGCCTTGGCCTTGCCGATGGCGCGCGGCAGCCGCTGCGTGCCGCCGGCGCCGGGCAGCATGGCCAGCCTGATCTCGGGCAGCGCGAAGCGCGCGGACTCGGCGGCGACGACGATGTCGCAGGCCAGCGCCAGCTCGCAGCCGCCGCCCATGGCGTAGCCGGCCACGGCGGCCAGCACCGGCTTGCGCACCTGCCGGATGGTCTCCCAGTTGCGGGTGATGAAGCCGCTGCGGTAGACGTCCATGAAGCGCCAGTCGGCCATCGCCTCGATGTCGGCACCGGCGGCAAAGGCCTTCGCCGTGCCGGCGATGACGATCGCGCCGATGCCGGCATCGGCGTCGAAGGCCAGCAGCGCGGCGCCCAGCTGGTCCATCAGGGCATCGTTCAAGGCATTGAGCTGGCGCGGGCGGTCGAGCGTGATGCAGCCCACCCGCCCGTGCTGCTCGGTGCGGATCAGTGTCCCGGTCATGGCATGGGTCCTCGGCGGGCGGGGCTCAGCCGGCGGCCACCAGTTCGCGCAGCTTGAACTTCTGGATCTTCCCGGACGGCGTGGCAGGCATGCTCTCGCGCACCATCAGGCGCTCGGGCAGGTACTGCACCGCCACCTTCTGCGCCTTCAGGAATCGCACCACCTCGGGCAGGTCGATGCTCTGGCCGGGCCTGGGCACCACCACCGCGCAGGCGCGCTCGCCCAGGCGCTCGTCGGGGTAGGCCACGATGGCCACCTGCGCCACCGCCGGGTGGCGGTACAGCAGCGACTCGATCTCGAAGACGGGGATGTTCTCGCCGCCGCGGATGATCACGTCCTTGCTGCGCCCGCTGATGCGGATGTAGCCGGCCTCGTCCTTGCGCGCCAGGTCGCCGGTGTCGAACCAGCCCTCGGCGTCGGTGCCGTTCCATTGCGGGCGCTTGAGGTAGCCGCCGAAGTTGGAGGCGGCGCGCACCAGCAGGCGGCCGGATTCGCCCGCGGGCAGCTCGGCGCCGGTTTCGTCGGCCACCCGCACCTCCACCCCGCGCAGCGGGCAGCCGTCGGTGGTGAAGGCGCGCTCGTCCTCGTCCTCCAGTCGGATCAGCGTGACGGCGCCGTTCTCCGTCATGCCCCAGGCCGAGACGATCTTGGTGCCCAGCGCGGCGCGCGCCTGCTCCACCAGCGGACCGGGGATGGGCGCGCCGGCGCACAGGAAGGTCCTGAGCGTGGGCACCGGACGGCCGCTCTCGCGCACCTCGCGCGTGAGGTCGGTGAGGAAGGGCGTGGACGCCATGGTGAAGGTGGCGCCCTCCTCGCGCACCGCCTGCGCGGCGCGCGCCGGGTCCCACACGTCCAGCAGCACGGCGCTGGCGCGCAGCAGGATGGGCATCATCAGGCCATACATGAAGCCGGTCTGGTGCGCCATCGGCGAGGCCATCAGCACCACGTCGTCCCGGCCCAGGTGCAGCCGCTCGGCGTAGGGGACGATGTTGGCCATCAGCGTGTTGGCGCTGTGCATCACGCCCTTGGGCTCGCCGGTGGTGCCGGAGGTGTAGATGAGCTGGGTGACGTCGTCCGGGCCGGGCCGGCCGGCCGAGAGGATGGCAGCCGCGTCGGGCTCGTTCTCCCAGGCCGGCGCCGTCAGCAGCGCGTCGAAGTCGTCCGCGCCGCCGCCGTCGACCACCACGACGTGCTCCAGCGCCGGCAGGTCCTTCTGCAGGGCGCGCGCCATCGCCGCGTGGTCGAAGCCGCGGAAGCTCCTGGGCACCACCAGCACCTTGGCCTCGCCGTGGCGCAGCATGAAGCCCAGCTCGCGCTCGCGGAAGATCGGCATCAGCGGGTTGAGCACGGCGCCGATGCGCGAGCAGGCCAGGTACAGCAGCGTGAAGGATGGACCGTTGGGCAGCTGCATCGCGACCACGTCGTTGCGGCGCACGCCCAGCCGGTGCAGGCCGACGGCCATGCGGTCGGCCAGCGCCGCCAGTTCGCGGTAGGTGAAGCGCCGGGCCTCGCCGCCGTCGCTGCGCAGGGCCGTCAGCGCGGTCTTGCCGGGGCACTCGGCCACGCAGGCGTCCAGTTCGTCGTTGATGGTCCGGTCGCGCCACAGCCCCTGGGCGATGCTGGCGGCGCGGCGGGGTGGCAGCAGGATGGCGTCGAATTCCATGGCGATGTCTCCTCTTCCTCTGTCTGTCTCGGGGCCGGCGCGTGCGCGGCGGGTCAGTTCGGGACCGCCTTGCGGCCGGCGCGGGCGCGGGCGATGACGGTCTTCATGATCTGGGCCGTGCCATCGCCGATCTGGAAGCCCAGCACGTCGCGCAGGCGCTGCTCCATCGGCCCGCGGTCGTAGCCGCCGTGGCCGAACATCAGCAGGCACTGGTGCACCGCGTCGTAGGCCAGCTTCGGCGCCCACCACTTGCACATGGCGGCCTCGGCGCTGTGCGGCAGGCCCTTGTCCTTGAGCCACAGCGCCTGCAGGCACAGCAGGCGGGCGGCCTCGACCTGCGTGTCGAAATCCGCCAGCGGGTGCGACACGCCCTGAAAGGCCGACAGCGGCTTGCCGAAGGCCTCGCGCTGCGCGACGTGGTCCCAGGTTTCCTCCAGCGCCACGCGCGCCACCGCCAGCACCTGCAGGCCGATCAGCGCGCGCGAGAAGTCGAAGCCCTGCATCACCTGCACGAAGCCCTTGTTCTCCTCGCCCAACCGGTGGTCCGCCGGCACCCGCACGTTCTCGAAGAACAGCGAGCCGCGGCCGATGGCGCGCTGGCCGTGGCAGTCGAAGCGGTTGCGGGTGATGCCCGGCAGGTCCATCGGCACCAGCAGCGCCGTGACGCCGTGCGCCTGCGCCTCCACGCTGCCGGTGCGGCCGAACACCACCGCCGCGTCGCACTGGTCGGCGGCGGAGATCGAGGTCTTCTCGCCGTTGAGCACGTAGTGGTCGCCCACGCGCTCCACCTTCAGCCGCAGGTTGGCCGCGTCGGAGCCGCCGCGCGGCTCGGTCAGCGCGATGGCGAACAGGGCCTCGCCGCGCGCGAGCCTGTGCAGCCAGGGCCGCGCCACCTCGGGCCTGCCGTGCTCGGCGAGGATCTGCCCGTTGAGCGAAGCCAGCAGGTTGATGTAGCTGAGGCTGAGGTCGGCCCGCGCGATCTCCTCGTGGATGACGCCGGCCGCCAGGCTGCCCAGGCCCTGGCCGCCCGCCGCCTCGGGCAGCTCGGGCGCGATGAAGCCCATCTCGCCCATCTCGCGCATCAGCGCGCGGTCCAGCACGCGGGTGCGGTCGCGCTCCTGGAAGCCCGGCGCCACGCGCTCGGCGGCGAAGCGGCGCGCCTGCTCGGCGATGGCCGCCAGGTCCTCGTCGATGTACGGGTTCATGCCCGGCCCCTACTTCGCGTACTTGCGGAACTCGGGCTTGCGCTTTTCCTTCAGCGCATTCACGCCTTCGCGCGACTCGTCGGTGTCGTAGTAGAGCCTGAGCGCGTACATGCCCATGCCGGCGATGCCCGCCTGGTGCGCCGTGTCCATGTTGAAGCTGCGCTTGGCGATGGCGATGGCGGTGGGGCTGCGCTCGCAGATGGTCTCGGCCCACTCCTGCACCGTCTCGTCGAGCTTCTCCGGCGGCACGCAGAGGTTGGCCAGGCCCATCGCGACCGCTTCCTGCCCCGAGTAGCGCTTGTTGAGGTACCAGATCTCGCGCGCCTTCTTCTCGCCGACGACGCGGGCGAGGAAGGCGGTGCCGTAGCCCGGGTCGACCGAGCCCATCTTCGGGCCGACCTGGCCGAAGACCGCCTTCTCCGAGCAGATGGTCAGGTCGCAGATGGTGCACAGCACGTTGCCGCCGCCGATGGCGAAGCCCTGCACGCGGGCGATCACCGGCTTGGGCACGTCGCGGATGGCGGTGTGCAGCTCCTCCATCGGCAGGCCGATGGTGCCGCGGCCGTCGTAGTTGCCGTCGTGGGCCGACTGGTCGCCGCCGGTGCAGAAGGCCTTCTCGCCGGCGCCGGCCAGCACGATGCAGCCGACCTCGCGGTCATAGCCGGCCTTGTTCAGCGCCTTGATGATCTCGTCGCAGGTGGTGCCGCGGAAGGCGTTCATCTTCTCGGGCCGGTTGATGGTGATCCAGGCCACGCCGTTGCGCACTTCATAGAGGATGTCTTCGAAGCTCATGTCCGTCTCCTTGGGTGATGCGGGGGTGGAAGGCTCAGCCGGCCATCGTCAGGCCGCCCGAGACGGACAGCACCTGGCCGGTCACGAAGGCCGCGTCATCGCTGGCGAAGAAGGCGATGGCGCCGGGCAGGTCGTCGGGCTGGCCGATGCGGCCCAGCGGGATGGAGCGGGTGAAGGCCTCCATCAGCTTCTCGGGGTTGCCGGCGCCTTCCTTGTAGTCGGCGAACAGGGCGGTGTCGGTCGGGCCCGGGCACACCACGTTGACGGTGATGCCGTGGCGCGCGTGCTCGCGCGCCAGCGTCTTGCTCAGCGCCACCAGCCCGCCCTTGCAGGCGGCATACACCGCCTCGCCCGAGGAGCCCACGCGCGCCGCGTCGGAGGCGATGTTGACGATGCGCCCGGCCTTGCGCGCCGCCATGCCCGGCAGCACGGCGTGGTGCATGTGCAGCGCGCCGGTGAGGTTGATGGCGATGAGCCTGTCCCAGTCCGCCGGCGCAGTCTTGGTGAAGGGCTTGAACACATCCCAGCCGGCGTTGTTGACCAGCACGTCGACGGCGCCCAGCAGCGCCTGCACCTGCTCGACGGCGGCATCGACGCTGGCGCGGTCGGTGATGTCGCAGCGCACGGCCTCGGCGCGGCCGCCGGCCTCGCGGATCTGCGCCGCCACGGCCTGCGCGGCCTGCTCGTTCAGGTCGAACACGGCCACCCGGGCGCCCTCGCGGGCGAAGCGGCGGCAGGTGGCGCCGCCGATGCCGCCGCCGCCGCCGGTGACGATCACGGTCTTGTTGTCGAAACGCTGCTGCATCGATGACTCCTGGGGTGCTTGCTATCGTTGAAGGGTCGGCCGGAATCTCGGCCTCTATATATGACAATGTATTGTCTTATTTAGAGCTTGGCAAGCCCGTCAACACTGCTCGCTCCAAAGGAATATTTCATGGTTTTCCCTAAAGAAAATGACGAAACAGCCCGCATGGCGCTGGCCAATCGGCTCTTCTTTCGCCTCTATCAATGTGCAAATATGTTGCATAAAACGGGGACACGCGCCGTGGAAGCCGAAGGGCTGACGACGCAGCAGTGGGCGGTGCTGGGCGCGCTCTCGCGCGAGGAGGCCGGCGCGGGCATGGGGGTGGGCGAACTGGCGCGCTACCTGAAGGTCAGCCGGCAGAACCTGTCGGGCCTGATCGGCCGCATGGAACGCGACGGCCGGGTGTGCATGGCGCAGGACGCGCGCGACCGCCGCGCGCGCATCGTCTCGATGACGCCGGAAGGCCGCCAGCTATGGCAGCGGCAGGCGCTGCCCAAGATCCACGCCTATTACGCGCAGGTGCTGGAGGGCTTCTCGATCAACGACACCACCCACAGCCTGCACTACCTGCTCAAGCTGCTGGAGAACATGCAGAAGGTGGACGCGCTGCAGGGCGGCGGGGACGGCGCGGAGGCCGAGGACGCCTGACGGGGCCGGCGCCGCCGCCGGAAAAGACATCGGCCGCAACGCCCGTGGACGCTGCGGCCGATCGAAGGGGAGCGAAGATGCGGTGCGCGCGGGGTGCGCGGCTCAGACCTTCTCGAGGATCAGCGCGATGCCCTGCCCCACGCCGATGCACATGGTGCACAGCGCGTAGCGGCCGCCGCCGCTGTGCAGCTGGTTCACCGCCGTGGTCGCCAGCCGCGCCCCGCTGGCGCCCAGCGGATGGCCCAGCGCGATGGCGCCGCCGTTGATGTTCACGCGCGGGTCGTCGTCCTCCAGGCCCAGCAGGCGCAGCACCGCCAGCCCCTGCGCGGCGAAGGCCTCGTTCAGCTCGATCACGTCGATCTGGTCCAGCTTCAGGCCGGTGAGCGCCAGCACCTTCTCGGTGGCCGGCGCCGGGCCGATGCCCATGATGCGCGGCGCCACGCCCGCAGTGGCCATGCCGACGATGCGCGCGCGGGGCTTCAGGCCGTGCTTCACGGCGGCCGCCTCGCCGGCGATCAGCAGCGCGCAGGCGCCGTCGTTCACGCCGCTGGCGTTGCCGGCCGTCACCGTGCCGTCGGGTCGCACCACGCCCTTGAGCTTGGCCAGCGCCTCCAGGCTGGTGTCGCGCGGGTGCTCGTCCTTGTTCACGACCAGCGGGTCGCCCTTCTTCTGCGGAATGCTCACCGGCACGATCTCGGCGTCGAAGAAGCCGCGCTTCTGCGCCGCCACGGCGCGCTGCTGGCTGGCCAGGGCCATGCGGTCCTGCGCCTCGCGCTCGATCCTGTAGTCGGTGGCCACGTTCTCCGCCGTCTCGGGCATCGAGTCGACGCCGTACTGCGCCTTCATCAGCTTGTTGACGAAGCGCCAGCCGATGGTGGTGTCGTAGACCGCATTGCTGCGGCTGAAGGCGCTCTCGGCCTTGGGCATGACGAAGGGCGCGCGGCTCATGCTCTCGACGCCGCCGGCGATCATCAGCTGCGCCTCGCCGGCCTTGATGGCGCGCGCGGCGGTGCCCACGGCGTCCAGGCCCGAACCGCACAGGCGGTTGACGGTGGCGCCGGGCACCTCGATCGGCAGGCTGGCCAGCAGCGCGGCCATGCGCGCGACGTTGCGGTTGTCCTCGCCGGCCTGGTTGGCGCAGCCGTAGATCACGTCGGTGACGGCCTGCCAGTCCACCTCCTTGTTGCGCTCCATCAGCGCCTTGATCGGGAGGGCGCCCAGGTCGTCGGTGCGCACGCTGGACAGGGCGCCGCCGTAGCGGCCGAAGGGGGTGCGGATGGCGTCGCAGATGAAGGCGTCGAGGGTGGTCATGGGCAAGGTCTCCTTGGATGCAAACGGCATTCTCAGGCAGCCAGGGGCAGGCCGACGAGGCGCTCCAGTTCGGCGCGCGCCAGCCCGTCCACGGTGTCGATCAGTTTCAGGCCCTGGGGCGTGCACTCGAAGGTGGCGAGGTCGGTGTACACGCGCCTGACGCAGGCCAGGCCGGTGAGCGGGTAGGTGCAGCGCTCGACCAGCTTGCTGGCGCCCTGCTTCGTCAGCAGGTCCATCATCACCCAGGTCTGCTTCGCGCCGGTGGCCAGGTCCATCGCGCCGCCCACGGCGGGGATGGCGCCGGCCTCGCCGGTGCTCCAGTTGGCCAGGTCGCCGGTGGCGCTCACCTGGAAGGCGCCCAGCACGCAGATGTCGATGTGGCCGCCGCGCATCATGGCGAAGCTGTCGGCATGGTGGAAGTACGCGCCGCCGGGCAGCAGCGTCACCGGCTGCTTGCCGGCGTTGATCAGGTCGTAGTCTTCCCGGCCCGCGGACGGCGCCGGGCCCATGCCCAGGATGCCGTTCTCGCTGTGCAGGATGACCTCGCGCCCGGGCGGCAGGTGGTTGGCCACCAGGGTGGGCTGGCCGATGCCCAGGTTGACCACGGCGCCGTCGAAGATGTCCTGCGCGACGCGGGCGGCGAGCTGGTCCTTGGTCCTGCGCTGGTAGCCGCTCATGCCGCCTCCTTGAAGCCGCCGGCCTGGGTGGCGGTGCGCGCGATCTTCACGATGCGGCTCACGAAGATGCCGGGGGTGACGATGGCCTCCGGGTCCAGCATGCCCAGCTCGGCGATCTCGTGCACGCCGGCCACGGTCTTCTTCGCGGCCATCGCCATCACGGGGCCGAAGTTGCGCGCCGCCTTGCGGTAGGTGAGGTTGCCCCAGCGGTCGCCGCGCTCGGCCTTGATGAGGGCCAGGTCGCCGTGGATGGGGTACTCCAGCACGTAGGGCCTGCCGTCGATGACGCGCGTCTCGCGGTTGCCGGCCAGTTCGGTGCCGAAGCCGGTGGGACAGAAGAAGGCGCCGATGCCGGCGCCGGCGGCGCGGATGCGCTCGGCCAGGTTGCCTTGCGGCACCAGCTCCAGCTCGATCCTGCCGGCGCGGTACAGCGCGTCGAAGACCTGGCTGTCGGCCTGGCGCGGGAAGCTGCAGATGATCTTGCGCACCCGCCCGGCGGCCAGCAGCGCGGCCAGGCCGGTGTCGCCGTTGCCGGCGTTGTTGTTGACGACGGTGAGGTCCTTCGCGCCCTGCGCGATCAGGCCATCGATCAGTTCGCCCGGGATGCCGGCGGTGCCGAAGCCGCCGATCAGCACCGTGGCGCCGTCGGGCGTGCCGGCCAGCGCGTCGGCGACCGAGTGCGCGATCTTGTCGATCATGGTTGCGTGTCTCCTCTCGCGGTGCGGGTGGCCGGCGCGCGGCGCCGGAACGGCCGGGGGCCGACCCGCCGGCCCATTCTGCGCCAGGCCCGCGGCCCGCTCAGCCGCCCGGCGAGCAGGCCCGCACCACCACCTTGCACGGCTCGGTGGGCAGGTGGTCGTCGCACTGCTTCGCGGCGGCGCGGGCCGCCTCGGCCGCGGCCGGCGCCGTGGCCACGCCCCATTCGCCGTAGTTGCCCTGGGCCAGCGCGCCGCAGGCGTGGTCGAAGGTGACGCGCACCTCGCACAGCACGCCGCGCCGCCGGGCCGAGCGCTCGCACTGCGCCTGCGCCTCGCGCTCGGCCGCCTGCCGCGTGGGATGGTCGTAGGCATAGCCCCAGGCGGGGTAGTTGCTGGCGATGGCGCCCCAGCGCGGCGGCTGCGGATCGGCCGCGAAGGCCGTGGCGCAGGCGGCCGCCATGCAGGCGCCGAGCAGCAGGCGGGCTTGCAGCCTCATGCGCGCTGGAACAGCAGCACCGCGTTGCTGCCGCCGAAGGCGAAGGAACTGCTCACGGCCGCCTCCAGGTCCGGCGCTTCCGCCGCACCGGGCTGCACCAGGCTGAGCGCGCAGGCCGGATCGGGCTCGGCGCAGTGGGCATTGGGCGGCAGTTGCCGGTTCGCCAGCGCCAGCACGGTGATCACCGCCTCCAGCGCGCCGGCGGCGCCCAGCAGGTGGCCGTGCAGCGCCTTGGTGGAGCTGACCTTCAGCCGGCCGAGGCCGTCGCCCCACACCTGCGCCAGGGCCTCGCGCTCGATCGGATCGCCGATCCGGGTGGCGGTGCCGTGCGCGTTGCAGTAGCCCACGTCGGACGGCGCCAGTCCCGCCGCCTGCAGCGCCATGCGCAGCGCGCGCGCCTGGCCGGCGGCCTCGGGCTTGGTCAGGTGGGTGGCGTCGCAGCTGTGGCCCCAGCCGGTGAGCAGGGCGTGCGCCCGGGCGCCCCGCGCCCTCGCCCGCGCCTCGGATTCGAGCACCAGGAAGGCCGCGCCCTCGCCCAGCGCGAAGCCGCTGCGGTCGGCCGCGAAGGGCTTCACGGCCGCGGCCGCCGCCTGCGCGTCGCCGGCCGGGAAGGCGGCCAGCGTCTGCATCGCCTGCCAGGCCATCACCACGCCGGGCACGATCAACGCCTCGCTGCCGCCGGCGATGGCGACGTCGACCTCGCCGCGCTGCACCGCCTTGGCGGCCTCGGCGATGGCGACGGCGGAGGAAGCGCACGCCACCGAGTAGGTGAAGACCGGCCCCTGCGCCTTCTGCCGCATGGCGACGTGCGAGGCGGGCGCGTTGGGCATGAAGGCCGGCACGGTGAGCGGCGGCACGCGGCCGGTGCCGGTGGCCATGCCGGCGCGGTAGGCGGCCTCGAGCGCGGTGGCACCGCCCATGCCGCAGCCGCCGAAGACGCCGATGCGCTCCGGCGCGGCATCGCCCAGGCCGCCGGCGTCCTGCACCGCCAGGTCGGCGGCGGCGACGGCGAGCTGGCTCACGCGGTCGACGCCGGCGAGCTGCAGCTTGGTGAACCAGCGCGATTCGTCGAAGGCCACCGTGGCGGCGGCCGCGGGTTTGGCCAGGTCGGGGAAGACGGGCTTCAGGGCCGACTCGCCGCGCAGCAGGGCCTCGAACAGGGCCTGCGCGTCCTCGCCGTGCGGCGAGACCACGCCCAGCCCGGTGACGGCGACGCGGGTCGCGGCAGCGGCGGCGCTCACGAGGCGGCGGGCGTGTCGGCCGCCTCGCCGGCGGCGGCTTTCTCGGCACGGACGCGGTCCACCACCGCGGCCAGCCCGGCCAGGGTCTCGATGCTCGGATCCGGATCGGGCATGGAGATCTTGAAGCGATCCTCGATCTCGAACAGGAATTCCACCAGCGCCAGCGAATCGAAGCCCTTGTCGCGCATGGACTCGTTCGGGTCCAGCGTCGCCGGATCGATGCCGTACTTCTCCTGGATCAGGTCCTGCAATTCCTTCAGCGAAGAACTCATGGGTGGCGGTGTCCGTCCTCGTCCCGTGGCACGCCACTGGCGCGTACGGGCCCTGTGTGTGTCGTTGCCCCGCGGGGCGGCGCCGCCGGCGGGATCGGTGTCGGCTCATGATAGCCGGTCACTTTGCGGCGACCGGCGGCTCGGCGGGCCGCCAGCGCAGCGAGGCCGCGGCGAAGACCGCGCCCAGCGCCGCGCCGGCCAGCACGTCCCACAGCACGTGCTGGCGCACCGCCAGCGTGGAATACGCGATGGCCATGAACCAGGCGATGTTGAGCAGGCGCAGCACGGCGGGCGCGCCGGTCCGGCGCAGCAGGTGCTCCAGCCAGACCGCGGTGAAGATCGAGATCGCGACGTGCATCGACGGGCAGGCGTTGCCCGCCGCGTCGATGCCCTGCAGCAGCGCGAAGCCCGGCGCCCCGGCCGGCACGGGCATGGGCGGGATCTGCGTGGGCCACAGCCAGAAGAGGCCCAGCCCCGCCAGGCACAGCGCCGCCGACCAGAAGCCGTAGGCCAGCAGCGACCCGAGCCCGCGCTGCAGGCCCGGCGCGATGCCCACGTACACCCACAGCGACAGGTACGGCAGCAGCCAGCCCGGCTGGAACGGCACCCACAGGTCGATGGGCGTCAGCGGCATCACGGCGACGGGGTGCGCCGGGTTGCGCAGCAGGTGGAAGTAGCCGATGAAGAAGACCCACACCCACGCCACGGTGCCGATGAACTTGAGCCAGAAGTGCTCGCGCATGCGCAGGAAGAGGTCGCGGGTCCAGGGAAGCGCAGCGGGGGGATGGTCGGTCATGAAAAGCGGAGCGGAAGACACGCGGCCTGCGCGGCGCCAGGCCCGCATGCCAAACCCGCGATCTTGCCCGAGCCGCGTGACGCCGCCCGCGCCGCCCCCGCTTTCACCCCGCGCCGGCGGCGGCGTGGCGGCCGGTGCTACCCTCGCCCGCACCATGTTCAACCCCACCCAGGAAGACGTCCGGCGCTTCTTCTGCAGCGTGTACGCGAAGCGCCGCGCCGGCCAGCCCATGGAGGCGCTGGAGATCATCGCCGGCGAGTGGATCGACCAGCACCCCGAGTACCACGCCGACCTGGCCGATGCCGAGGCCGCGGTGACGCGCGTCTACGACGGCCAGGACGGCCGCGAGAACCCCTTCCTGCACCTGTCGATGCACCTGTCGATCAGCGAGCAGTGCTCGATCGACCAGCCGCGCGGCATCCGCCAGGCGGTCGAGCTGCTGGCGGCGCGGCGCGGCTCGCTGCTGGAAGCGCACCACGACGCGATGGAGTGCCTGGGCCGGATGATGTGGGAGGCGCAACGCGCCGGCCGCCCGCCCGACGGCGACGCGTATGTCGACTGCGTGCAGCGCCGCGCGACCCGCTGAGCCCCGCTTGACCCAAGGAGACTTCCGCATGCCCTTCGAACGCCGCCGCCTGCTGCAAGGCGCCGCCGCCCTGGCCCTGGGCCGCGCCGCCGGCATCGCGGCCGCCCAGCCGGCCTCTTTCCCGTCGCGCCCCATCCAGCTCGTGGTGCCCAACGCCGCCGGCGGCGCCGCCGACCTGACGGCCCGCGCCGTGGGCCAGCGGCTGGCCGCCGCGCTCGGCCAGCCGGTGGTGATCGACAACCGGCCCAGCGCCGGCGGCGTGGTCGCCGGCGAGGTGGTGGCGCGCGCCGAGCCCGACGGCCACACGCTGCTGCTGATCTCCAGCGGCACCGCGGTCAGCGCCGCGCTGTTCAGGAAGCTGCCCTTCGACACGCTGGCCGACTTCGCGCCCGTCTCGCAGATGGCGCGCTTCGACCTGGCCATCGCCGTCGCGGCGAACGGCCGCTTCAGGACGCTGGGCGAGCTGCTCGCCCACGCCCGCGCCAACCCCGGCAAACTGAACATCGGCACGCCGCAGATCGGCACCACGCAGAACCTGGCGGCCGAGCTGTTCAAGCTCTCGGCCGGCATCGAGGCGCAGGTGGTGCCCTTCAACGGCACGCCGCCGGTGGTCACCGCCGTGCGCGGCGGCGAGATCGACGTGCTGGTCGACATCCTCGGCCCGCTGATGCCGCACCTGCAGGGCAAGGTGCTGCGCGGGCTGGCCGTGCTGGGCCGCGAGCGCGCGCCCGAGCTGCCCGACGTGCCGGCCGTGCGCGAGAGCGGCGGCCCGCTGGCCGGCTTCGACGTCAGCTCCTGGAACGGCCTGGCCGCGCCGGCGAAGACGCCGCCGGCCATCGTCGAGCGCCTCAGCCGCGCGGTGCAGGACGCCGTCGCCCAGCCCGACGTGAAGAAGCAGCTGCAGACGCTGAACATGACGGCGCGCGGCAGCAGCCCGGCCGCGCTGCGCGAGTTCCTGGCCGCGGACATCCGCCGCTGGGACGAGGTGATCGCGAAGGCGAAGCTGCAGAAGCTGTGAGGACCGGCCCGCCGGACGGCGCTCAGCCCGGGGCCGGGGCGGCCGTCACCTCGCGCAGCAGCTCCAACGCCGCCAGCTGCGTGCGCGTGGCAGGCCGCTGGGCGCTGGTCGCCAGCCAGGCCTGCACGCGCAGCCCTTCCTCGCCCAGGGTGCGCAGCGTGTAGGCCGAGGGCCGCACCGAGCTGGCCACGGCGTGGCGCGTCAGCACGGCGCTGCCCAGGCCCTCGGCCACCAGCTCCAGGATGGCGGGCACGCCGTCGATCTCCAGCGCCACCCGCGGGCGCCGGCCCAGCGCGGCGAGCTCCGACTCCACCTGCATGCGGATCGCGTTCGGCCGGCTGGGAATGACCAGCGGCAGATCGGCCAGCGCCGCCAGCGGCAGGGGCGGCGGCGGCGGGTCTTCCGCCAGGCCGGGCGGGCGCGGCTGCACCAGCACCAGTTCCTCCTCCATCAGCGGCTGGATCTCCAGCCCGGCGGCCGGGCGCACGTTGTAGAGCACGGCGATGTCGAGCCGGCCGGCGGTCAGGGCCTCCTGCATGGCGATGGTCAGACCCTCGGTGATCGACAGCTGCGCCTGCGGCAGCCGCTGGCGGAAGGCGCGCGTCAGCGGCACCGCATAGGCCCGCGCCACGCTGGGCGGCAGCCCCAGCGCCACCCGGCCCGCCAGGCCGCCGCGCACGCCGGCCAGTTCCTCCTGCGCGCGCGCCACCTGGTGCAGGATGCCGCGCCCGTGCTCCAGCAGCAGCGCGCCGGCGTCGGTGAGCGTGACGCCGCGGCCGTTGCGCACCAGCAGGTTCTGCCGCAGCTCGACCTCCAGCAGCCGCACCTGGCGCGACAGCGCCGGCTGCGCCACGTCCAGCGCCTGCGAGGCGCGGGTGAAGCTGCCCAGCTCGGCCACGCGCACGAAGTACTCGAGTTGCTTGAGGTCCACGGAAGTCGTGACGGAAGGTATCGCAGAAATCAGAACCATACCACCGGATATGCCGAATTGCTCTAACTGCTAGCCGGCCGCACGGCTTTGTGCGGCGGCCCGCGCTTTGCAGAATGCGGCATCGACGGCCCCTTCCGCACCGCGCCGGGCACGCCGCAGGAGACACCGCGCATGACCTCTTCCCTCCAGGGCATTTCCTCCATGGCCACGCGCCAGGTGCTGGCCGAGCTGGCCGCCGCCTGGCAGGCGCGCGGCGGCGAGCCGGTGGCGATCGAGTCCGTCGGCGGCGTCGACGCCGCCAGGCGGGTGCAGGCCGGCACCGAGCCCCTCGACGTGGTCTTCCTGGCCTCGGACGCGATCGACCGCCTGCTGGCTGCCGGCCGCGTGGTGGCCGGCAGCAAGGTCGACCTGGTGCTGTCCGCCACGGCGGTGGCGGTGCCCGCCGGCAGCACGCCGCCGGACATCGGCTCCGAGGAGGCCGTGCGCGCCGCCGTGCTGGCCGCGCCGACCCTCGGCTACTCCACCGGCCCGAGCGGCGTGGCGCTGCAGAAGCTGTTCGAGCGCTGGGGCATCGCCGACGCGGTGAAGCAGCGCACCGTGCAGGCGCCCCCGGGCGTGCCGGTCGGCTCGCTGGTGGCCAGGGGCGAGGTGGCGCTGGGCTTCCAGCAGCTGAGCGAGCTGATCCACGTGCAGGGCATCGACATCGTCGGCCCGCTGCCGCCGGCCATCGCCATCGACACCGTCTTCTCCGCCGGCGTGGTCGCCGGCTCCCCGCATGCCGACGCCGTGCGGCGCCTGCTCGCCTTCATGGCCTCGCCCGAGGCGGCCGAGGCCAAGCGCCGCCAGGGCATGCAACCCATCTGAACACCCTCGCACCCTCGACACGGAGACCCGCATGATCATCGACTGCCACGGCCACTACACCACCGCGCCCAAGGCGCTGGAGAACTGGCGCAACGCCCAGATCGCCGGCATCAAGGACCCGGCCGCCAAGCCCAGGGTGGCCGACCTGAAGATCTCCGACGACGAGCTGCGCGAGTCGATCGAGCAGAACCAGCTGCGCCTGATGAAGGAGCGCGGCTCCGACCTGACCATCTTCAGCCCGCGCGCCAGCTTCATGGCGCACCACATCGGCGACTTCGAGGTCTCCAGCACCTGGGCCGCCATCTGCAACGAGCTGTGCTACCGCGTCAGCCAGCTCTTCCCCGACAACTTCATCCCGGCCGCCATGCTGCCGCAGAGCCCCGGCGTCGACCCGAAGACCTGCATCCCCGAGCTGGTGAAGTGCGTGGAGCAGTACGGCAACGTCGGCATCAACCTCAACCCCGACCCGAGCGGCGGCCACTGGACCAGCCCGCCCCTGACCGACCGCCACTGGTACCCCATCTACGAGAAGATGGTGGAGTACGACATCCCGGCCATGATCCACGTGAGCACCAGCTGCAACGCGTGCTTCCACACCACCGGCGCGCACTACCTCAACGCCGACACCACCGCGGTGATGCAGTGCATCCAGGGCGACCTGTTCAAGGACTTCCCGACGCTGAAGTTCGTCATCCCGCACGGCGGCGGCGCGGTGCCCTACCACTGGGGCCGCTTCCGCGGGCTGGCGCAGGAGATGAAGAAGCCGCTGCTGGACGAGCACATCCTGAACAACATCTTCTTCGACACCTGCGTCTACCACCAGCCGGGCATCGACCTGCTGACCAAGGTGATCCCGGTCAAGAACATTCTTTTCGCCAGCGAGATGATCGGGGCCGTGCGCGGCGTCGACCCCACCACCGGCCACTACTACGACGACACCAAGCGCTACGTCAACGCGACCGCCAACCTCAGCGACGAGGAGCGCTACCAGGTGTTCGAGGGCAACGCGCGCCGCGTCTTCCCGCGCCTGGACGCCGCCCTCAAGGCGAAGAACCAGTAAGTAATCCAAGGAGATACGACATGTACGAACTCGGCGTCGTCTACCGCAACATCCAGCGCACCGACCGCGAGACGGCCGACGGGCTGGCCGCCCTGGGCTCGGCCACCGTGCACGAGGCGATGGGCCGCGTCGGCCTGCTCAAGCCCTACATGCGGCCGATCTACCCCGGCACGCAGGTCTCCGGCACCGCCGTCACCGTGCTGCTGCACCCCGGCGACAACTGGATGCTGCACGTGGCCGCAGAGCAGATCCAGCCCGGCGACATCGTGGTGGCCGCCATCACCGCCGAGTGCACCGACGGCTACTTCGGCGACCTGCTGGCCACCAGCTTCCAGGCGCGCGGCGCCCGCGCGCTGGTCATCGACGCCGGCGTGCGCGACGTGAAGACGCTGCAGGAGATGGGCTTCCCGGTGTGGAGCAAGGCCATCAGCAGCAAGGGCTGCATCAAGGCCACCATCGGCTCGGTCAACATCCCCGTGGTGTGCGCCGGCATGCTGGTCACCCCCGGCGACGTGATCGTGGCCGACGACGACGGCGTGGTCTGCGTGCCGCGCGCACGCGCCGCCGCCACGCTGGAAGCCGCCCGCAAGCGCGAGTCCTTCGAGGGCGAGAAGCGCGCCAAGCTGGCCAGCGGCGTGCTCGGCCTGGACATGTACAAGATGCGCGAGCCGCTGGCGGCCGCGGGCCTGAAATACATCGACTGAGCGGCCGACGCATGAGCGCGAACCCGACCGGACCCTCCCGCCGCGCGGCCCTGGTGGCCGCGGCCGGCGTGCTGGCGGCGCCGCTGGCGCGCGCGCAGGCCTACCCGGCCAGGCCGGTGCGCGTGATCGTCGGCTACTCGGCCGGCGGCGCGGTGGACACCGTCGCACGCAGCGTGAGCCAGGCCCTCGCGGCCAGCCTCGGGCAGCCCTTCGTCGTCGACAACAAGCCGGGCGCCGGCACCAACATCGCCGTCAAGGCGACGATCGACGCGCCGGCCGACGGCTACACCCTGATGGTCACGGCCAACGCGCTGGCGGCCAACATGGCGCTGTACCAGCCGATGCCCTTCGACGCCGAGCGCGACCTCGCGCCGGTGTCGCTGATCGGGCGCGTGCCGGTGGTCATCGCCGCCAGCAGCGCGGCGCCCTACGGCACGATCCGCCAGCTCATCGACGCGGCCAGGGCCAAGCCCGGCGGCATCGCCTTCGCCTCGCCCGGCAACGGCTCGACGCCGCACATGGCGGTGGAGTTCTTCGAGCGCGCCGCCGGCATCCGGCTGCAGCACGTGCCCTACCGCGGCGGCGCGCAGGCGCTGACGGACGTCATCGGCGGGCAGCTGCCGCTGATCGCGCTCAACGCGCTGGAGGTGCAGCCGCACGTGAAGAGCGGCAAGCCGAAGGTGCTGGCCGCCCTGAGCCCCAACCGCAGCGCCGTCTTCCCGGACGTGCCCACCATCGCCGAATCGGGCTTCCCCGGCTTCGAGGCCTCGGTGTGGTACGGCATCGTGGTGCCGGCCGCCACGCCCAAGGCCATCGTCGCGCAGTTGCACGGCGAGGTGCAGAAGGCGCTGCAGACCCAGGGCGTGCGCGAGCGCATGGCCCAGGTCGGCGGCGAGGTGCTGCCGGGCAGCACCGACATGTTCGCGCAGCTGATCCACGCCGAGCGCGTGCGCTACGAGAAGCTGGTGCGCGAAGCCAACATCAAGCCCGACTGATTGACCGGCCCTTCCTTCCCTCGTCCGAGAGAGCAGCGAGAAACATCATGAGCAAACCCACTTCCGGCCCCTTCGAGAAGACCTCCGGCTGGCTGGACTGGTACACCGGCCCGAGCAAGCCGACGTTCCAGGTCCCGCCCGGCAGCGTCGACGCCCACTGCCACGTGTTCGGCCCCGGCGAGCAGTTCCCCTACGCGCCCGAGCGCAAGTACACGCCCTGCGACGCGAGCAAGGCGCAGCTCTTCGCGCTGCGCGACCACCTGGGCTTCGCGCGCAACGTGATCGTGCAGGCCACCTGCCACGGCGCCGACAACCGCGCGCTGGTCGACGCGCTGCAGTCGTCGGAAGGCCAGGCGCGCGGCGTCGCCACCGTCAAGCGCAGCGTCAGCGACGAGGAGCTGCAGGCCCTGCACGCCGCCGGCGTGCGCGGCGTGCGCTTCAACTTCGTCAAGCGGCTGGTGGACTTCACGCCCAAGGACGAGCTGATGGAGATCGCCGGGCGCATCGCCAGGCTGGGTTGGCACGTCGTCATCTACTTCGAGGCGGTGGACCTGCCCGAGCTGTGGGACTTCTTCACCAGCCTGCCCACCACCGTGGTGGTGGACCACATGGGCCGACCCGATGTCGGCAAGGGCGTGGACAGCGAGGAGTTCGCGCTGTTCCTGAAGTTCATGCGCGAGCACCCCAACGTGTGGAGCAAGGTGAGCTGCCCCGAGCGCCTGTCCGTCGCCGGCCCGCCGGCGCTCGACGGCGAGCAGAGCGCCTACCGCGACGTCGTGCCCTTCGCGCGCAAGGTGGTGGAGCTGTTCCCCGACCGCGTGCTGTGGGGCACCGACTGGCCGCACCCCAACCTCAAGGGCCACATGCCCGACGACGGCCTGCTGGTGGACTTCATCCCGCACATCGCGCCGACAGCCGAGCTGCAGCAGAAGCTGCTGGTCGACAACCCCATGCGCCTGTACTGGCCCGAAGAAACGAAGTAAGCAGGAGGCCCCGATGTCCCTCGACAAACCCTACCTCGACGTGCCCGGCACGATCATCTTCGACGCCGAGCAGAGCCGCAAAGGCTACTGGCTCAACCAGTTCTGCATGAGCCTGATGAAGGCCGAGAACCGCGAGCGCTTCAAGGCCGACGAGCGTGCCTACCTCGACGAGTGGCCGATGACCGAGGAGCAGAAGCAGGCCGTGCTGGCGCGCGACCTCAACTGGTGCATGCGCACCGGCGGCAACATCTACTTCCTGGCCAAGATCGGCGCCACCGACGGCAAGAGCTTCCAGCAGATGGCCGGCAGCATGACCGGCATGACCGAGCAGGAATACCGCGACATGATGATCCAGGGCGGCCGCAGCGTCGAAGGCAACCGCCACCTGGGCGAGAACGGCGACGCGCAGCCGCAGAACCAGCCGCAGGGCGCGGCCCACCACCACCGGAAAGACTGACATGGCCCGCATCACCGCATCCGTCTACACCTCGCACGTACCCGCCATCGGCGCGGCCATGGACCTGGGCAAGACGCAGGAGGACTACTGGAAGCCCCTGTTCGCCGGCTACGACTTCTCCAAGCAGTGGATGAAGGACAACAAGCCGGACGTCGTCTTCCTCGTCTTCAACGACCACGCCACGGCCTTCAGCCTGGAGATGATCCCGACCTTCGCCATCGGCACCGCCGCCGAGTACCAGCCGGCCGACGAAGGCTGGGGCCCGCGCCCGGTGCCCAAGGTGGTGGGCCATCCCGACCTGGCCAGCCACATCGCGCAGAGCGTGATCCAGCAGGACTTCGACCTCACCATCGTCAACAGGATGGACGTGGACCACGGCCTGACGGTGCCGCTGTCGCTGATGTGCGGCGAGAAGGACCCGAAGGAAGGCGCCTGGCCCTGCCCCGTGATCCCCTTCGCCGTCAACGTGGTGCAGTACCCCGTGCCCAGCGGCCAGCGCTGCTTCAACCTGGGCCGCGCCATCCGCAAGGCCGTCGAGAGCTACGACGAGGACCTGAACGTGCACATCTGGGGCACCGGCGGCATGAGCCACCAGCTGCAGGGCGCGCGCGCCGGCCTGATCAACGCCGACTGGGACAACAGGTTCCTCGACCGCCTGATCGCCGAGCCGGCCGAGCTGGCCAAGGTGCCGCACATCGAGTACGTGCGCGAGGCCGGCAGCGAGGGCATCGAGCTGGTGATGTGGCTGATCGCCCGCGGCGCCATGGCCGACGTGAACGGCGAAGGGCCGCCGCCGAAGGTGGCGCACCGCTTCTTCCACGTGCCCGCCTCCAACACGGCCGTGGGCCACCTGATCCTCGAAGAATCCACCTGAAGCACCCCCCGAAAGGAACCCCGACATGACCATCAAAGTAGCCCTGGCCGGTGCCGGCGCCTTCGGCATCAAGCACCTGGACGGCATCAAGAACATCGACGGCGTCGAAGTCGTCTCGCTCATCAGCCGCGACCTGGGCAAGACCAAGGAAGTCGCGGACCAGTACGGCATCAAGCACGTGACGACCGACCTGGCCGAGAGCCTGGCGCTCAAGGAAGTGGACGCCGTCATCCTCTGCACCCCCACGCAGATGCACGCCGCGCAGACCCGGGCCTGCCTGGAGGCCGGCAAGCACGTGCAGGTGGAGATCCCGCTGTGCGACGTGCTCAAGGAAGGCGAGGAAGTGCTGGCCCTGCAGAAGAAGGTGGGCAAGGTCGCCATGGTCGGCCACACCCGCCGCTTCAACCCCAGCCACCAGTACGTGCACAAGAAGATCGAGGCCGGCGAGTTCAACATCCAGCAGATGGACGTGCAGACCTACTTCTTCCGCCGCACCAACATGAACGCGCTGGGCCAGCCGCGCAGCTGGACCGACCACCTGCTGTGGCACCACGCCGCGCACACCGTGGACCTGTTCGCCTACCAGGCCGGCAGCCCGATCGTGAAGGCCAACGCCGTGCAGGGCCCGATCCACAAGGACCTGGGCATCGCGATGGACATGAGCATCCAGCTCCAGGCCGAGAACGGCGCCATCTGCACGCTCTCCTTGAGCTTCAACAACGACGGCCCGCTGGGCACCTTTTTCCGCTACATCGGCGACACCGCCACCTACATCGCGCGCTACGACGACCTGGTGCAGTCGCACAGCAAGGGCGCCGAGACGCCGGTGGACGTGAGCAAGGTCGACGTGTCGATGAACGGCATCGAGCTGCAGGACCGCGAGTTCTTCGCCGCCATCCGCGAAGGGCGCGAGCCGAATTCGAGCATTGCGCAGGTGCTGCCTTGCTATCGGGTGTTGGATCAGTTGGAGAGGCAGTTGAACGCCTGAGGATTGATTGCCGTTGGGGCGGGAATCGCCCCACGGGCCGCGAAAGTAAGCCGCCTGCTCGGGAACGAGAGGCGGCTTTTTCTTGTGCTTTGGGTGGATTTAGCGGGCCGCGCTGGCCGATGTGCAGGTATGCAGGTATGCAGGTATACGACATCCCACATCCGTGGGACTGCTTCGCGGCAAATGCGGTCAATCAACAGAACGCACCGAGCAGGCGGGCGAGTTCCGGGCTGCGGAAGTTCAGGGGGTGAACAAACCTTTTTTGGATTGCCGCTCCCGGTAGCGCGGCGTCTTTGCTGTCGAGCAGATCCCGTGAGCTGAGGCGACTTTAGTCATGTGCGCTAGAAGCTAGCGGCCGGCCGATCAGCAGCGTCGTTAAACCCAGTGGATCTGAGGGTTGCGAGTGTTCCCAAAATGCACAAAGCACGACCAAGCTGTCAAAGACCGCGAGACATGACTCGAGCGGCTCGTGGGTCCGAAACCCGGAACTGATCAACCGGGCGACCTGCGCCGCCGGTGGATCGTGTTCCGTCTTGCTTCACAAGCCTATCCGATAGCCACTGATCGATGCGCCCGCGTGCAGTCTGCGCAGACTGACGCGTAAGATTTTGAACGTCTTTCGTAACGAAGCTCGCAAGGTTCAGTTTAGCGATGGTGCGAGCTTCATCCAGGAGGCCTGCCTCTTCCAGAGATCGAATGGCATACGAGTTCATGCCGAGTTCAAACGAACTGGGATCGAGCTTCTTGGGTGCACTCTGATTGCGCTGGATGTGAGTACTGAGGACGTGATCTAACGCCGAAATGAGCCCACGCGGTGAGTGGCCCGTCAACTCGATCAGGTCGGGCAGTATTCCTGTCGGATTCGTCCCGGCGTCGCAAATCTCTTCAAGATCGTGGACCTTTCCGTTCGAGAAAAAGGAAAGTCGGCGAGATACCAAATCGCTTAGATACTTGGTCTCCCACTCGATCTTCCCATGAGAAATTTTGTCGAAGCGAATCTTGTCACGGTGATTTTTTCTTAGAAAGCCGGCAACTTCATCCCAGACAAAGAACGTCCAAACAAGGCCGTCGATTTCGTGCAAGCTGATGTTGGCCAGGAGAGGAAGAACCAGTTCTCCTGCTGCTGACGGTTCGGAGGCTGTCCAGTCTGTTTCGTCGAGCTTATCGATCTGAATCAAAACGCCAGAAAAGCCAAACGCTTTGGCGACCTCGACCATCCGCGTCAACGTATACGTGTAGTCAATGAAACCGTCACCTCGTTGCTGCTCCAAGAGTTTCTGAAGCGAAGCAGGATCACCGATATCCAGATCGAGGTACTTCTTCCCAAGCGAGCTTGCCAAACTCGCGACCGTGCCTGCGAATTGATCCCACTTTCTTTCCACCAAGATCCGCGCCTGCCCTTGCCGGGAAGTTCGCAGAAGTTCATATGTCTCGGATGCACTGGCACTGCGCGAGTTGTCAGCGCGGTTCAAATAGAACTGCGATATGAACCTAGAGACCAATTTTTCCTGCTTCGCGATCTTCTTGGTCACCTCGGCTTTCTCGGCATCGTCGGCCGACGCCAACCACGCAACAAGTGCCTCCGCGGTGAGAAACGCGATCTGTGTCACCAGCAAGTCCGGCGTGAGTTGACCCTTCACGTACGGTCTAAACACGTTGTATACGGTAAGCGGGACCACGAGTGGAGCGCCTTGGCCAGTAAACATTTTCTTGGCAATGGTAAGACGCGTTGCCGATTTTCCGCTACCTCGTGCCCCTTCAAGAAAAAAAGCGCCTTTCGCAGCTTTAGATGCTTCCTGCGTGCGATCCAAGTATGGTGGGTGAACCGCGTACTCAGCAATCTCAGGCTCGCGCTCAGCAGTGTTCGAGTTGAAGGGGTTCGATTCGAAGCCCAATAAGTTGTACCCGGTCAGATCCATACAGTTTCTCAAGCGTGCTATCGACGTGAAAAGTGTACAGAGTCTGATACGCCACCCTGCGCGGCGCTGGGCTCCCGTTCAGCGCGTGCGCATAGCTGCATCGCCTCCGGCGAACGCTTTTTGCCGGCGCTCTGCTCTCCTCATCAGAAGCGATGCGCAATGACCAGTCAGTGACCAACGAAACGCAGTCCGTTAAAAGACCTCCACAAGACGTTCATTGCACGTCGCTCGAGTTTCCGCAATCGGTCGAACCGGACATACAGCGAAGCTGAGCAACCTTCAGCGATTGGTCCAGCATCAGCACACTGCCCCACCCTACCCCCCCACCGCCGCCTTCCCCGGCCTCCCCGGAATCAACGCCAGCATGTGGTCCGCCACACCCCCATCGACCGTCAGGTTCTGCCCCGTCACGTAGCCCGCCGCGGGGCTGGCCAGCCAGGCCACCGCGGCGCCCACGTCCTCGCCGCGGCCGATGCGGCCCAGGGGCACCAGGGCCTCGCGCTGCAGGCGCACGGCGTCGTCCTGGTACACCGCCTCGGTCAGCGGGGTGCGGATCATGCCGGGGCTCACGGTGTTCACGCGGATGCCGTCGGCGGCCCACTCGTGCGCCATCTGCCGGCACAGCATGATCAGCGCGGCCTTGGTGGCGGCGTACGCGCCGTAGCCGGGGTGTGGCGCCAGGCCGGACATGGAGGCGATGGCGACGATGTTGCCGCGCTTGCGCGCCAGGCCCGGCCGCGCGGCCTGGGCCAGCAGCCAGGCGCTGCGGGTGTTGAGCGCGAAACTGCGCTCCCACTGCGCCAGCGGCAGGTCGGCCAGCCGGCCGGGGCCGGAGGCGCCGGCATTGCACACCAGCACGTCCAGGTCGCCGCCGGCGCGCTGGGCCTCGTCGACCAGGCGGGCGCAGTCGGGCGGCTGCGTCAAGTCGGCGGCCAGGCCGGTGGCCTCGGCGCCGGCGCGGCGCAGTTCGTCGACCAGGCGGTCCAGCTTCTCGCCGGGTTGCGAGGCGGCGGCGCCGAGGTGCAGCGCGTGGCCGTCGCGGCGCGCCTGCTCGGCCAGGGCCAGGCAGATCGCGCGGCCGATGCCGCCGGTGGCGCCGGTGACCAGGGCATGCACGGTGCGGGTCATGCGGATGGCTCCTTCTCCTGCGGCTGCTTCTGCGCGGCCTGCGCCTGCCGGCGGTAGTGGGCCAGCGTGGCGGCGATGCCTTCGGCCAGCGAGGTGCGCGGGCGGTGCGGGAACCAGGCGTCGAGCCCGTCCTCGCCGATGCCGGCCGCGATGCCCAGCGGCGGGCCGCTGGCGTCGATGCGGGCACCGGGCACCTGCCGGCGGATCTCGGCGATGACCTCGTCCACGGTGTGCACGGCGCCGGCCAGGTTGAACACCTCGGCGCCGCGGGCCGGCGCGTCTAGCAGCGCGTGCTCGAAGGCGCTGGCCGCGTCGTCGACGTAGACCAGGCCGGCGGCGCCGGTGTAGCCGATGGTGCAGGCCTCGCCCAGCGCCGCTGCGCGGCAGGCCAGGCTGGGGCCGGCGCTGACGCCGCTCAGGCGCTCGGGGCCGTACACGACGAAGGGCCGCAGCCCGACGCTGGCCAGCCCGTGCGCGCGCCAGCTGGCGCGCGCCGCGCCCTCGGTGGCGAGCTTGAAGGCGCCGTAGTGCGTCACCGGGCGCGGCTCGATGCCGTCGGGGCCGTGCACGCCGGCGCTGCTGGCGTAGACCACGCGGTCCAGCCCTTGCGCACGCGCGGCCTCGAACACGTGCAGCGTGCCGATGAGGTTGACCTCGGCGCCGAGCACCGGGTCGGCGCTGCACACCGGCGTCAGCACGCCGGCCAGGTGCACCACGCCGCCGCAGCCGTGCAGCGCCTCGCGCACGTCATGGCCGGCGCGGATGTCGCCGGCCACGGCCTGCGCGTCGCCCAGTTCGGCGGCCAGGCCTTGCAGCGCAGGCTGCGCCGCCGGCACGTCGAACAGGCGCAGGGCCAGCCCGCGCGCGGCGAGCCGCCGCGCGATGCGCGCGCCGAGGAAGCCGGCCGCGCCGGTCAGCAGGATGCGCGGCGGGCCGCCGCTCACATCTTGCACAGCGGCGAGGGAGCAGGAACGATCGACGGCGGGAAGGTCTCGTCGATGAAGGGCCGCAGCACGCCGTCGACCACCTTGACGCGGCCCGCGAAGGTCGGCATCAGCAGCTGGTTGTCTTCGGCGCGAAGCTTGAGCGAGCCATAGATGGTGTCGATCGTCGCGCCGCGCAGCGCCGCGGTCACGTCCCCGGGCTTGGCGCTGCCCGCCTTCTTGACCCCTTCGAAGATCACCTGGATTCCGTTGTAGCCCTGGCCCTCGTTGTCGGTCGGCAGCCGGTTGAACTTCGCCTTCCAGGCCGCCACGAAGGTCTTGTTGAGCGGCGTGTCGATGTCGGGCGTGTAGGTGACGGTGCCCTGCACGCCATCGAGCGCCTTGCCGGTGGCGTCGACCATGAAGTTGACCAGCAGCGAGTGGCCGATGATCTTGGTCTTCAGGCCGAACTCCTGCGCCTGCTTGACGAAGGCGATCGCGTCGCGCCCGACTTCGGCAACCCAGATCGCGTCGACCTTGGCCTCCTTGAGCTGCGCGATGTAGGGCGCGAAGTCCTTGGTTCCCACCGGGGCCCAGAGCTGGAGCTTGACCTCCTTGCCCTGTGCCTTCACCGCCTTGGCGAAGGAATCGGCCGAGTCGCGGCCCCACACATAGTCGGCGGCCAGCGTCGCGAAGGTCTTTTCCTTGAACTCCCTGGTCCAGGCGTTGATCATCGCGATGTCCATCGAATCCGACTGGTTGGTGCGGATGCTGCGTGGACGGCAGGTATCGCCGGTGAGCTTGTCGCTCTTGCTGGCGACCGCGAAGAAGGCAGCGTCCCACCGGTCGAGATTGGGCGCCAGCGCCAGGCCGATCGACGAGGGGATGGGGCCGATGAGCAGGTTGTAGCCGTCGCGCGCCAGCTTCTCCGCCACGCGGCGGCCCGCGTCGGGCGTGCCTTCGTCATCGGCTTCCGCCACCTCGACCTTGCGGCCATCCACGCCGCCACGGGCGTTGGCCTCGTCGATGGCGAACCTGACGGCGCGGATGACCTCCTCGCCCTGCTGCACGAACACGCCCGACTTGGAGGACACGAGGCCGATCCTGACCGGCTCCTTGCCCTGCGCCCAGGCGGCGGCGGGCAGGCCGATGCCCAGCGCCAGCACGGCGGCCAGGGCGACGTTGGAAAGCTGCTTCCTGTTCTTCATGGCTGTCTCCTTGGCGGTGCCTTCTGGCGGGCCGCTCACATCTTGCACTGGGACTGAGGGGCGGGAATGATGGACGACGGGAACACTTCCTCGATCACCGGCACGATCGCGCCGTTGACGGACTTGGCGCGGGCCACGTAGCTGGGCAGCAGCAGCTGGTTGTCGGCCGCGCGCATCGTCGCCGGGCCGTAGATGGTCTCGATCTGCGCGCCGCGCAGGGCCTTGGACACCGCCTCCGGCTTGACGCTGCCGGCCTTCTTCACGCCCGCGAACATGACCTGCGTGCCGTGGTAGCCCAGGGCCTCGTTGTCGGTGGGCAGGCGGTTGAACTTGGCCTGCCACGCGGCCACGAAGGCCTTGTTGCGCGGGTTGTCGATGCTGGCCGTGTACTCGGTGGTGCCCGGGGTGCCCTCGAGCGCCTTGCCGGTGGCGTTGATGATGAAGTTCAGGATCAGCGCGTGGCCGATCAGCCTGGTCTTCGGGATGAGGCCGAACTCCTCGGCCTGCTTGACGAAGGCGATGGCATCGCGGCCGGTCTCGGCGACCCAGACGGCCTCGACGTTGGCGGCCTTGAGCTGCGCGATGTAGGGCGAGAAGTCCTTGGTGCCGAGCGGCACGTAGAGCGACAGCGGCACCTTCTTGCCGTTCGCCTCGACCGCCTTCTTGAACGACTCGCCCGAGTCGCGGCCCCAGGCGTAGTCGGCGGCCAGGACGGCGAAGGAGCTTTCCTTCAGCTCCTTGGCCCACTGGTTGATCATCGCGATGTCGATGCGGTCCGAGTGGTTGGTGAAGAAGCTGCGCGCGCGGCAGGTGTCGCCCGTCAGCTTGTCGGACTTGCTGACGATGTTGAAGTAGGCGGCGTCCCAGCGGTCGAGGTTCTGCGCGATGGCCAGCGAGATCGACGACAGGATGGGGCCGATGAGCAGGTTGTTGCCGTCGCGCGCCAGCTTCTCGGCCACGCGGCGGCCGGCGTCGGGCGTGCCCTCGTCGTCGCCCTCGGCGATCTCGACCTTGCGGCCGTCGACGCCGCCGGCGGCGTTGGCCTCCTCGGCGGCGAAGCGCACGCCGCGCATCGCCTCCTCGCCCTGCTGTGCGGCGACGCCGGACTTGGACGACACCAGGCCGATCTTCACCGGCTCCTTGGCCTGCGCCCAGGCGGCGGCGGGCAGGCCGATGCCCAGCGCCAGCGCGGCGGCCAGGGCGACTTCGGAAAACTGTTTTCTGTTCAGCATGGCTGTCTCCTTTGGTGATGACGGATGCGAGGCCGGAGGCGGTCCGGCGGCCGATGGAGGGAAAAGGGAAGGAAGGGAGGGAAACGCGGGAGCAGGCTCAGACCATCACGTGGGCCTCGAGCTGGTGCAGGCTCTCGCGGCTGTTCTGCACCTCGCCCTGCGCGATGACGGCGCCCTTGGCCATGGCGTAGTAGCGGTGCGCGACGCGCACCACCAGGCTCATGTTCTGCTCGATCAGCAGCAGCGCGGTGCCCTGGTCGGCCACGCGGGTGAAGATGTCGGCAAGCTGGTCGACGATGACCGGCGCCAGGCCCTCGGTGGGCTCGTCCAGCAGGATCAGCGAGGGGTTGGCCATCAGCGCGCGGCCCACCGCCAGCATCTGCTGCTGCCCGCCCGAGAGAGCGGTGCCCGGCGTGTGCGCCCGCTCCTGCAGGATCGGGAACAGCCTGTAGACCTCGGGCACGCTCCAGGGCCCCTTGCGGCCCACGGCGGCGCCCAGCAGCAGGTTCTCCTCCACCGTGAGGTTGGCGACGATGCGCCGGCCCTGCGGCACGACGACCACGCCCTGCTGCGCGGCCTGGTAGGTGCGCGGGCGCGGCAGCGTCTTGCCGGCCACGCGCACCGTGCCGCCGCGCAGCGAGGCCAGGCCCAGCAGGGTGTTGACCACGGTGGTCTTGCCGACGCCGTTGCGCCCCACCAGCGCCACGCGCTCGCCGGCACGCACCGCCAGGCTCAGGCCGTGCAGGATGTGGGCGGCGCCGTAGTAGGCGTCGACCTTGTCGAGTTCGAGCAGATCGGTCATTGAGAATCCTTCGCCCTGCGGGCTTCGGTGCGAGCCCCCTTCGGAGCGGCCGTGCGGCTCACTGGACTACCTTCGCCCTGCCGGGCTTCGGTGCGAGCGCCTTCGGGCGGCCGGGCGGCGCTCATGCCGCGCTCCCCAGGTAGGCCTCGCGCACGCGCGGGTCGGCGCGCACCGCGGCCGGCTCGCCGCTGGCGATCACGCGGCCGAGTTCGAAGACGGTCACCACGTCCGAGATGCCGAACACCACGTCCATGTCGTGCTCGACCAGCAGCACCGAGACGTTCCAGCGCGAGGTCAGCGCCTTCAGGTGCTGGGCCAGGTCGAGCGACTCCTTGACGGACAGGCCGGCCATGGGCTCGTCCAGCAGCAGCACGGTGGGCCGGCCCACCAGGGCCAGCGCCAGGTCGAGCCGGCGCTGCTCGCCGTAGCCGAGGTCCTCGGCCACGTCGTCGGCGCGGGCCAGCAGGTCCAGCTCGCGCAGCACGGCCTCGGCGTCGGCCTCGCTGCCCTCGGGGTTCATGCTGTGCGCGGCCAGCTCCACCTGCCGGCGCACGCGCATCTGGCCGAAGATGCTGGTGCGCTGGAAGCTGCGCGACAGGCCGCGCCGGCGCCGCTCCACCGGGCCCAGCGCGGTGACGTCCTCGCCGCCCAGGCGCACGCGCCCGCGCGTCAGCCGGCGCCGGCCGGTGATGGCGTCGATCACCGTCGACTTGCCCGCGCCGTTGGGGCCGATCAGCCCGCGGATCTGGCCGCGCTCCAGCGTCAGGGCCACGCCGTCCAGCGCCTTCACGCCGCCGTAGTGGATGGCCACGTCCTCGGCCTGCAATACGTAGTCGCTCATGGTGTCTCTTTCCTCGTCGAGGGGCGGCGCTCAGTGCGCCGAGGCGGGCCGGCCGGCGGCCGCGGCCCGCTTGCGCCGCGAGGGCAGGAGGCGCTCCAGCGCGCCGGCCAGGCCCGTGGGCGAGAACACGATCACGGTGATCAGCGCGATGCCGAAGATGGCCATCCAGTGGCTGGCCCAGTCGCCCAGCACGTCCTTGAACAGGAAGTACACGATGGCGCCCAGCGGCGGACCCCACAGCGCCCGGTAGCCGCCCACCACCACCATCATCAGCGCCACGCCGGAGACGCTCCAGTGCAGCGCCTCGGGCGAGACGAAGCCGGTGTTGAGCGCCGAGAGCGAGCCGCCCAGCGCCGCGATGACGGCCGACAGCGCATAGATGGCGGCGCGCGGCGCCAGCGTGCGCAGGCCGATGAAGCGGGCGCGCTCCTCGTTGTCGCGCACCGCCTCGGTCACGGCGCCGAAGCGCCCGCGCAGCAGCAGCGCCAGGCCGGCCACCACCAGCACCATGACGCACCAGCACACCAGGAACAGCACGGCCGGCTTGAGCAGCAGCGACTGCGGCACGCCGAACAGCGTGGACGGCCAGTTGATGTTCATGCCGTCGGCGCCGCCCGTGAGCCCGCGCGAGCGCGAGGCCGTGAGGAACAGCATCTGGCCGATGGCCAGCGTCATCATGCTGAAGGCCACGCCGGGCACGCGCACGATGACCAGGCCGACGACGAAGGCGACCGCCCCGATGGCCGCCAGCACGGCGACGAGCGCCAGCTCGGCCGGCATCCAGCCGAGCTGCAGCACGATGCCCAGCGCGTAGCCGGACAGGCCGAAGTACAGCGCGTGGCCGAAGCTGACCATGCCGTTCTGCCGCAGCAGCAGCCCGACGCCGCTGGCGAACACGGCGTAGATCACGGCCTGCGTGAGCAGCGACAGTACCGTGCCCGAGCCCACCAGCGCGGCGACCGCGCCTCCCACGGCCAGCGCGCCCACGGCGGCCAGCCCGATCCGAACGATCGTCATTCCAAGTCTCCTGAAGGGTCCGAGGCGCGGGCGCTCAGGTCCGGCTGCCGGCAAAGCCGGCCGGCTTCCAGATCAGCACCGCGACCATGATCACGAAGGGCAGCACCGCCGACAGGTCGGGCAGGTAGACGGCGCCCAGCGCCTGCACCATGCCCAGCACCATCGCCGCGACGAAGGCGCCGCCGAGCGAGCCGAGGCCGCCGATCACCACCACGACGAAGGAATCGATGATCACGTCGCTGCTCATCGAGGGCGACAGCGACAGGAAGGGCGCGGCCACCACGCCGGCCAGCCCGGCCAGCGCCGTGCCCAGGCCGACCACGCCGGCCGACAGCGCGTCGGTGTTCACGCCCTGCATGGCGGTGGTGACGGGGTCGGTGCTGGCGGCCCGCACGAACAGGCCGGCCTTCGACCAGCGCAGCCAGGCCGTCAGGCCCAGCGCCACCAGCGCGCCGATGACCACCACCGCGAGGCGGTAGGCCGGCAGCGGCGTGCCGAAGAAGTCGACCGAGCGCGACAGCGCGGCGGGCGCATCCACCGTCAGGTTGCTCTTGCCCCAGACGGTCTGCACGAAGTCCTCGATCACCAGCAGCAGGCCGAAGGTGACGAGCACCACCGTGAGCGGGTCGCGGTCCTGCAGCAGGCGGAAGCCGTAGCGGTCCAGCAGCACGCCGAACAGCGCCATCACCGCCGGCGCGCCCACCAGCGCCACCCAGAAGTTGGTCTTGAGCGCGATGGTGTAGCCCAGGTAGGCGCCCAGCATGTAGAGCGAGCCGTGCGCGAAGTTGACGACGCGGCGCAGGCCGTAGATCAGCGCCAGGCCCGAGCACATGACGATCAGCAGGGCGCCGTAGACCAGGCCGTTGAAGAGGTTGATGGTCAGCATGAGGGGTTGTCTCCAGTCGTTGGCAGGTCGCCCGGCAGCGGGCCCAGGGCGGCTTCCGGCGCGCCCAGCGCCGACCAGCCGCCGTCGGCCGCCAGCGTGGCGCCAGTGACGTAGCTGGCCGCCGGCGAGGCCAGGAAGGCGATGACGTCGGCGATCTCGTCGGGCTCGGCCATGCGGCCCAGCGGGGTGCGCGCAGCCAGCGCGCGGCCGTCGACCGTGCCGCGCGCCACCAGCCCCGCCACCAGCGCGGTGCGCACGTAGCCGGGCGCCACGGCGTTGACGCGGATGCCCTCGCGCGCCCACTCGGCGGCCAGCGCCCGCGTCAGGCCCAGCACGCCGGCCTTGGCGGCGCCGTAGGCGTTGCGGCCGGGGATGCCGCCCAGGCCGGCGATGGAGCCGAGGTTGACGATGGCGCCGCGGCCGCCGCGCGCATCGCGCGGCTGCCCGCGCATGACGGCCAGCACCGCCTGCGTCACGAGGAAGGCGCCGCGCAGGTGCACCGCCAGCACGCGGTCGAAGCCCTCGGGCGTCTGCTCCAGCGTGGGCGCGGCCTGCTCGGCGATGCCGGCGTTGTTGACCAGCGCGTCGATGCGGCCGAAGTGCGCCTGCACGGCGTCCACCGCCGCGCGCACGGCACCGGCGTCGGTCACGTCGCAGCCCAGGCCCAGGTGCGCGGCGCCGAGTTCCGCGGCGCGGGCGCGGGCGGCGTCGGTGCGCAGGTCCAGCAGCGCGAGGCGCCAGCCCTGCGCGGCGAGCCGCCGCGCGGTGGCCCAGCCGATGCCCTCGGCCGCGCCGGTGACGAGGGCCACGCGCCCTTCCACGGCCACGGTGCTCATCGCAGCGCCGCGACGACGACGCCATGCCGGCCGATTCCGGCATGGCGGGCGGCGCACGACGGCCGCCGCGCGGGCCGCGGGCGACACGGGGGCGGGAACGGGGAAGGCATGGCGGGCGTCTCCTTTTTTCTCTCTTGCGGCTGCGCATTCACGATGCGCTTGCATGGCGCCGGATTCTTGGCCGCCAGCCGCCTCGGCGGCTTGACGTTTTCAGCCAATGACCGGACGTTTCGTGCATGGCCGTTCAGGGCTTTCCCGAGGCCGGGGCGCGCGCGACGGCATGGCGCGCGGCCTGCCGCGCGAACACCAGGCCGGGGCCGACCGTGATGCCCGGCGCCATGTAGACGCCGCCCATGGCGGAGTGCATGTCGTTGCCCGCCGCGTACAGGCCGGGGATGGGCGTGCCGGACGCATCGAGCACGCGCGCGTCGGTGTCGGTGGCGAAGCCCAGGGCCGCGCCGATGTCGCCGGGGTACAGGCGCAGGGCGTAGAACGGGCCCTGCACCAGCGGCCCCAGGCTGGGGTTGGGGCCGGGCCAGGCCGGGTCGCCCAGGTTGCGCTGGTAGGCCGTCTCGCCGCGGTGGAAGTCGGGGTCGCGGCCGGCCTCGGCGTGGGCGTTGAAGCGCTCGACGGTCGCCGCCAGGCGGGCCGGGTCGATGGCCAGGGCGCGGGCCAGGTCGGCCAGCGTCTCGCCGCGCACCAGGTAGCCGTCGGCCAGGAAGGGGGCCAGTCCCTTGCCGCCCGGGCGCACCATGCCCAGCCCGTACTTGCGCAGCGCGGCGGCGTCGCAGACCAGGTAGGCCGGCACGGCGCCGGCGCGCTGCATCGCCAGGCCGAACAGGTGGTAGGAGGTGCTTTCGTTGACGAAGCGCTGGCCGGCCTGGTCGACCGCCAGCACGCCGGGCTTGGCGCGGTCCATCACGAAGTGGGGGAACACGGCGATGCTGCCGTCGGGCCGGACGCGGCGCGACACCGGCGCCCAGAAGGCGGGGCTCATCGCGCCCTCGCCGTAGCGCGCGCCGACGGCCTCGGCCGGCGCGTGCGCCTCGCCGGTGTGGCCCGGGGCGCCGGGGCACCAGCCGATGTCGATGCCCGGCAGCAGGGCGCGGCGCCGTTCGGGGTGGCGGTTGAAGCCGCCGCTGGCCAGCACCACGCCGCCGCGCACGCGCACCCGGCGGCGCTCGCCGCCCTGCGCCAGCACGGCGGCGTCCACGCCCGCCTCGCCGCGCTGCAGTTCGACCAGGCGGGTGTTCAGCGCCAGCGTCGCTTCCGCGCGCTGCGCGAGCGAGTACAGCAGCCGCGCCACGTGGGCGTTGCCCATCACCAGGCGGGTGCCGCGCGGGTGGCCGATCCGGTCGCGCCCGTGCCGCGTCAGCAGCGAGACGGCGTGGCGGAAGGAAGCCCACGACTTCGTCATGCCCAGCAGGTGGTTGATGTCGGTGCGGTCCACCATCATCCCGCCGAGCACGGTGAACTCCGGGATGGGCGGGCGCAGCAGGGCGAACAGCTCGCCCAGGCGGCGGCCGTCGAAGGGCAGCGGCTCCAGCGCGCGGCCGGCCAGGGTCGAGCCGCCCAGGTCGGAGATGTAGTCGGGGTGGCGCGGATAGGCGCGGAACTTCATTTCCGTCTGCGCTTCCAGCTCGTCCACCGTGGCCGCGCCTTCCGCGAGCAGCACTTCGCGCAGCGCGCGGTCGGCGCGGTCGCCGACGGCGTTGTCGAGGTAGCGCGCGGCCTCGGTCAGCGTGTCGCCGGGGTTGACCTGCGCACCCTGCCGCGTGCCGGGGATCCAGCTGGTGCCGGCCGACAGCGCGGTGGTGCCGCCGACGTGGCCGGTGGCCTCGACCAGCAGCACGCTGGCACCGCGCAGCGCGGCGAACAGCGCGGCGGCCAGGCCGGCGCCGCCGGCGCCCACCACCAGCAGGTCGAAGGCGGCGTCCTCGGGCAGGGCCTGGAGCGTGTCCAGCCGCTTCATGCCGCCGCCTCCGCCAGGAAGTCCACCATCAGGTCGCGCACGCAGGCGAACATGTCGTTGCCGGTGCTGGTGCCCAGGCCGCGCGCGCGGGCCGCGGCGATCAGCGGCGTGACGGCCGGCTGGGTGACCACGCAGGCGACGAAGGTGCCGGGCGCCAGGCGTTCGGCCTGCACCGGCAGCGGGTCGTCCTCGCGCATGCCGGCGGGCGAGGCGTTGACGACCAGGTCGAAGCCGGCCGGATCGGCCGAGCCGGCGGCCACCGGGCAGCGGCCCAGGCCGGCGAGGCGCCCGACCAGTGCGTCGCGCCGCGCGGCATCGCCGTCGTGCACCGCCAGCTGCGCCACGCCCGCCAGCACCAGCGCATGCGCGATGGCGGTGCCGGCGCCGCCGGCGCCCACCAGCAGCGCGCGGCGGCCGGCCGGGTCGCAGCCGTGCCCGCGCAGCGCCTGCACGCAGCCCAGCCCGTCGAACATGTCGCCGTGCCAGCGCCCGTCGGCATTCCGGCGCAGGGTGTTCACCGCGCCCAGGAAGGCGGCCTGCTCCGACAGGGTGGCGCACAGCGCGGCGCTGGCGAACTTGTGCGGCACGGTGACGATGACGCCGTCCACGTTCTTCGTGAGCGACACGCCGCGCAGCCAGTCCGAGAGATCGTCCGGCGCCACGTGCGCGGGCACCACCACGGCCTGCAGGCCGCGCGCCTGGAAGGCCTGGGTCACGCCCTGGGGGGATTTCACCTGCGCGATCGGGTCGCCCACGATGAAGTGCACGCGGGTCGCCCCGCTCAGCCGGATGTCGGTGTCCGCCACGGTGTTGTCTCCTTGAATGGCCCGCGATCCTACACAGAACTGGAATTAGATTCAAGAATTGAACTTGATTCCAATATCAGATACAGTCGCGGCCATTCCAAGGAGACACCGTGGTTCGCACTCCCATTGCCCTGGTGGGCGCGGGTGTCATCGCCCGCACCCACATCGACCGGCTGGCGCACAGCGACGGCGCGGTCCTGGCCGCCATCGCCGATCCCGCGCCCGGCGCCCTCGCCGTGGCCGAGGCGGCCGGCGTGCCCTGCTTCGCCGACCACCGCGAGATGCTGGAGCGGGTGCGCCCGGCCGGCGTGATCGTGGCGACGCCCAACGCGCTGCACGTGCCGGTGGCGCTGGACTGCCTGGCCCGGGGCATCCCGGTGCTGGTGGAGAAGCCGGTGGCCGACACGGTGGAGGACGCGCGCCGCCTGGCCGAGGCACAGGCCGCCAGCGGCGTGCCGGTGCTGGTGGGCCACCACCGGCGGCACAACCCCATCGTGCAGCGCGCCCGCGCTCTGGTGCAGGAGGGGCGCCTGGGCCGCCTGGTGGCGGTGCACGCGCAGGCCACCTTCCTCAAGCCCGACGCGTACTTCGACGTGGCCTGGCGGCGCGAGCCCGGCGGCGGCCCGGTGCTGATCAATCTGATCCACGACATCGACCTGCTGCGCTTCCTGGCCGGCGAGGTGGAGGCCGTGATCTCGGCCACCAGCAGCGCGGTGCGCGGCTTCGCGGTGGAGGACACGGCCGCCGCCGTGCTGCGCTTCGCCGGCGGGGCGCTGGGCACGGTGCTGGCATCCGACGCCGTGGTCTCGCCCTGGTGCTGGGACTTCTGCGCCGGCGAGCAGCCGCAGTACCCGCGCCAGGCCGTGCAGTCGCACTACCTGTCGGGCACCGAAGGCTCGCTCTCGCTGCCCGACCTGGCGCTGTGGCGCTACGCCGGCGAGCGCAGCTGGCACGCCGAGATGACGCGCGAGCAGACCGTGGTGCACGCCGCCGACCCGTACACGCGCCAGCTCTCGCACTTCCGCGCCCTGATCGAAGGCGACACCGCCGAGCCCCTGTGCAGCGCCGAGGACGGCCTGCGCACCCTCGCGGCCACCCGCGCCGTGCTGGCCGCAGCCGCGGGCCGTGCCGCCTGAATCGATGCCGTACCCTCGCCGCTCCACGAACGACACGGAAGACCCGTCATGAGCAGCGTCCTCGACCGCACCCTGGGCATCCTAGAACTGCTGTCGCGCCACGGCGAAGGCATGGAGCTGGCCTCCATCGCCGACCAGCTCAACATGCCGCGCAGCGCGGCGCACCGCCTGCTGGCCGACCTGGTGCGCACCGGCTACGTGCGCCAGCCGCGCGAGATGGGCAGCTACATGCTGACCACCAAGCTGGTCTCGCTGGGCCTGTCCTTCCTCAGCCACAGCGGCATCGTCGACTTCTCGCAGCCGCTGCTGGACCGGCTGGCCGAGATCTCCGGCGAGCTGGTGCGCCTGTCGGTGGTCGACGGCGAGCGGCTGACCTGGGTGGCACGCGCGCAGGGCGCGCGCCAGGGCCTGCGCTACGACCCCGACATGGGCAGCGACGCGCGCCTGTCGTGCTCCGCCTCCGGGCTGGCCTGGATGGCGGCGCTGGACGACGAGCAGGCGCTGGCGCTGGCCTCGCGCCAGGGCCTCGGCCAGCCGGAGGACTACGGCCCGAACGCGCCGCGCACGCTGCAGGAGATGCTTTCGCGCGTGCACACCACGCGCGAGCGCGGCTACAGCACGACGGTGGACACCTACTCCATCGGCCTGTCGGCCATGGCCGCGCCGGTGCGGCTGGCCGGCCAGCCGCCGATCGGCGTGATCACCATCGCCGGGCCCAGCGCCCGCTTCACCGAGGCGCGCATGGACGCGCTGGCGCCCGAGCTGCTGGCCATCGCCGAGCAGATGGCGGCCGCCAGCGGCACCTCGCCCTTCTTCCAGCGCTCGTCGCAGGCCCGCCTGGCGGCGGCCGGGCGGCGGCCGATCTACGCCGAATAGCCTTCATGCCCGAGCCCGCCACCACGCCGTCGATCGCCTGCGACCTGCTCGTGCTGGGCTCCGGGGCCGGAGGGCTGGCCGCCGCGGTCACGGCCGCGCACCTCGGCCTCGCGGTGGTGCTGGCGGAGAAGGAGCCGCTCCTCGGCGGCACCACGGCCTGGTCGGGCGGCTGGATGTGGGTGCCGCGCAACCCGCTGGCGCGCGCGGCCGGCATCGACGAAGACATCGAGCGTCCGCTGGCCTACCTGCGCCACGAGCTGGGCGAGCGCTTCGACGAGGCGCGCGCCCGCGCCTACCTCGAAGCGGCGCCGCGCATGGTGGACTTCTTCCGCCGCCACACCGCGCTGCAGTTCATCGACGGCAACGCCATTCCGGACTTCCACGGCCGCACGCCGGACGCGGCGACGGGCGGGCGCTCCGTCTGCGCCGCCCCCTTCGATGCGCGCCGCCTGGGCGCGCGCCGCGGCCTGCTGCGCCCGCCGCTGGCCGAGACCACGCTGTGGGGCATGGGCATCGCCTCCGGCGCGGAGCTGCGGCACTTCCTGAACGCGCTGCGCAAGCCGGCTTCCTTCGCCTACGTCGCGCGGCGCGTGCTGGGCCACGGGCGCGACCTGCTGCTGCACCGGCACGCCATGCGGCTGGTCAACGGGCACGCGCTGGCCGGTGCGCTGGCGGCCTCGGCCTTCGAGGCGGGCGTCGACGTCCGCACGCGCCACGCCGCGCGCCGGCTGCTGCGCGACGGCGCCCGCGTGCAGGGCGCCGTGCTCGACGGCCCGGACGGCCCGCTGCGCGTCGAGGCGGCGCGCGGCGTGGTGCTCGCCTGCGGCGGCTTCCCGCACGACGCGGCGCGCAAGAAGGCGCTGCTGCCGCACGCGCCGGGCGGCACGGAACACTGCTCGGCCGCCGCCTGGGCCGCCACCGGCGACGGCCTGCGCCTGGGCGAGTCGGCCGGCGGCATCGTCGATGCATCGCAGACCAGCGCCGCCGCGCTGGCGCCGGTGTCGCGGGTGCCGCGCGCGGACGGCACGGTGGCGCACTTCCCGCACCTGATCGAACGCGCCAAGCCGGGCCTGGTCGCGGTGCGCGAGGACGGCCGGCGCTTCGTCAACGAGGCCGACTCGTACTACGACTTCATGCAGGCCCTGCTGGCGGCCACGCCGGCCGGCCGGCCGGTGCAGGCCTGGCTGGTGTGCGACCACGCCTTCATCCGCCGCTACGGCCTGGGCGCCGTCAAGCCCGCGCCGCTGCCGCTGCGCGGCTGGCTGGCCGGCGGCTACCTGCGGCGCGGCCGCACGCTGGCCGAACTGGCCGGCGCCTGCGGCATCGACGCGGCCGGGCTGCAGGCCACCGTGGCGCGCTGGAACGCCATGGCCGCCGCCGGCCGCGACGAGGACTTCGCGAAGGGCGAGACGCCCTACAACCGCGTGCAGGGCGACGGCGCCGCCAGACACGCCAACCCCTGCATGGCACCGGTCGAACGCGGCCCCTTCTATGCCGTGCAGGTGGTGCCCGGCAGCCTGGGCACCTTCGCCGGCCTGAAGACCGACACCGACGCGCGCGTGCTCGATGCATCCGGCGCGCCCATCCCCGGCCTGTACGCGGCCGGCAACGACATGAACAGCCTGATGGGCGGGCGCTACCCGAGCGGCGGCATCACCCTGGGCCCCGCCATGACCTTCGGCCACCTGGCCGCGCGGCACGCGGCCGGGGCCGACCAGCACTGAACCGGACAAGCACCCATGTACTACGAACTCGCCACCCTCACCCTGCCCTTCGGCACCACCGCCCAGGCCGCGACGCAGGCCCACGCCTTCGCCACCGCACCCGAGGCGCAGGGCGAACTGCTCGCCTGCTGGTCCACCGACATCGGCGTGCTCAACCGGATGATCGTGCTGCGCGGCTTCGCCGACCTGGCCGCGCTGCAGGCCGAGCGCGAACGCACGCAGCGCGCAGCCAGCCCCTTCGGCTGCGGCGATCTCTACCAGCACCTCGAGCTGGCCAGCTACCAGGGCTTCCCGTGGATGAAGCCGGCCCGCCCCAGCGCCGAATCGGGCATCGCCGGGCCGGTCTACGAAATCCGCACCTACGGCATCCGGCCCGGCGGCACGCAGCCCACCATCGACCTGTGGCAGCAGTACCTGCCGGCGCGCGAGGCGATCTCGCCCTGCGTCGTGGCCATGGTGGCGCTGGACGGCGCGCCGCGCTTCACCAACATCTGGGCCTACCCCGGCCTGGACGCGCGCAGCCGGGCGCGCGCCGATGCGGTGGCGCAAGGCCTCTGGCCGCCCAAGGGCGGGCCTTCGCACCTGACCACGGACATGGTGTCGACCATCGCCCTGCCCACCTCCGTCTCGCCGATGCAATGAGCCCGACATGACCCGCGCCCTCTCCCTAGCCTACCTCACCTCCCATCGCTGCACGCCGCCCGAGGCGGTGGCGCTGGCCGCGCGCCAGGGCTACGGCTTCGTCGGCCTGCGCCTGTGGCCGAACGCGCCGGGCGGCCCGCAGCAGCACCTGCTGGGCCGGCCCGACGTGCTGCGCGAGACGCAGGCCGCGTTGCGCGACACCGGCGTCGGCGTGTTCGACCTGGAGCTCATCCGCATCGGCGCGGACTTCGACGCCAGCCGCTGGGCCGCGCTGTACGAGGCCGGCGCGGCGCTGGGCGCGCGCGCCATCCTGGTGGCCGGCGACGACACCGACGAGGCCCGCCTGACGCAGAACTACGCCCGCCTGTGCGAGGCGATGCGCCCCTTCGGCATGACGGCCGACCTGGAGTTCATGCCCTGGACGGGCGTGCCCGATGCGCAGGCGGCGCTGCGGATCGTGCGCAACGCGGGCATGCCGGGCAACGCCGGCATCCTGGTCGACGCACTGCACTTCGGCCGCTCGCACACCTCGCTGGAGGACATCCGCGCCCTCCCGCGCGCGCTGCTGCACTACGCCCAGATCTGCGACGGCGCGCCCGGCACGCACTTCACGACCGAAGAGATGATCCACACCGCGCGCTGCGCCCGCCTGATGCCCGGCGAGGGCGGCATCGACCTGGCCGGCCTGTTCGCCGCGCTGCCGGCCGACCTGCCGGTGAGCGTGGAGGTGATCCACGAGGAGCGCGAGCGCGACGCCTCGCCCGACGCCTGGGCCGCGGCATGCCTGGCGGCCAGCCGACCGTTCCTGGGGTAGCGACATGGACCGCCTGCCCTTCTTCTTCGGCGCCCGCTGGTTCAGCAGCGCATAGCGCGCTCCGCCCTCCTCGTTCGCCCTTTCTTTTCTTTCACGCCATCCGCCGCAGCGGGTGGCGCGGGCGAGTGCGCCCGCATCCAACCCAAGGAGCCCCCATGGACTTCACCCTCAACGACGAACAGAAGATGATGATCGACACGGTGCGTCGCTTCATCGCCGAGGAGCTGCGGCCGCTGGAAGACCGCCTCGAGGCCGACGGCGCGCTGGCGCGCGAGACGGCGCAGGCGATCCACGGCAAGGCCCTCGCCCTCGGCCTGTACGCCCTCAACATGCCGGCCGAGCTGGGCGGCGGCGGCCTGTCGAACCTCGACCGCATCCTGTGCGAGGAGCAGTTCGGCCACACCAGCGACCAGCTGATCCGCCGCGCCTTCGGCAACGTCTACGAACCGCTGCTGCACTGCCGCGGCGAGCAGGTCGAGCGCTGGCTGGCCCCCTCCGTGCGCGGCGAGCGCACCGCCGCCATCGCCATCACCGAGCCGGGCGCCGGCTCGGACGCCGCCGGCATCAAGACCCACGCGAAGAAGACCGACACGGGCTGGGTGCTCAACGGCAGCAAGCACTTCATCAGCGACGGCGAGTGGAGCGACTTCTTCCTGGTCTCGGCCCGCACGGGCGAGAAGGAAATCTCCATGTTCATGGTCGACAAGGGCCTGCCTGGCTTCACCGTCGGCAAGGACCAGCCGATGATGGGCATCCGCGGCACGCCGCACGTCGAGCTGTTCTTCGACAACGTGCCGCTGGACGACGCGGCCCTGCTGGGCGGGCGCGGCCAGGGCTTCAAGCTGGCGATGGGCGCGCTCAACGTGGTGCGCCTGGCGCAGGTGGGCGCGCGCGCCGTGGGCAAGGCCAGCCACGTGTGCGAGCTGATGCTGCAGTACGCCGGCGAGCGCCGGCAGTTCGACACCCGCATCGGCGACTTCCAGATGGTCCAGCAGATGCTGGCCGACAGCGTCATCGAGGTCAACGCGGCGCGCTGGATGGTCTACCACGCCGCCTGGATGCTGGACCAGGGCCTGGACGCGCGCGAGCAGATCGCCATGGTCAAGGTGCACGCGGCCGAGACGCTGGGCCGCGTGGTCGACCGCGCGGTGCAGGTGTTCGGCGGCATGGGCTTCTGCAAGGAGCTGCCGATCGAGCGCTACTACCGCGACGCGCGCATCTTCCGCATCTTCGACGGCACCAGCGAGATCCACCGCGGCGTGATCACCAAGGCGGCGCTGAAGAAGGGCGCCGTGCTGTTCGACGTGAACCGCTGAGGGAGACACCCATGGCAGACGGCAAGTTCATGGCGGCCGCCGAGGCGGCGGCCCTCATCCGCGACGGCGACACGGTGGGCCTGATGGGCGGCGGCGGCGGGCTGATGGAGGCCACGCACCTGTTCGAGGCGGTGCAGGCGCGCTTCCTCGCCACGCAGCAGCCGCGCAATCTCACGCTGATCCACGCTCTTGGCATCGGCGACAAGAAGACCAAGGGCATGAACTGCTTCGCGCACGAAGGCCTGGTCAAGCGCGTGGTCGGCGGACACTGGGTCTGGTCGCCGGCGATGCAGCAGCTCGCGCTGGCGGACAAGATCGAGGCCTACATCCTGCCCGGCGGCGTGTCGAGCCAGCTGATGCGCGAGATCGGCGCCGGCCGGCCGGGCCTGATCTCGCACGTCGGCCTGGGCACGGTGTGCGACCCGCGCCACGGCGGCGGGCGCATGAACGCGGCGGCCAAGGACGACCTGGCCGAGGTCGTCACCATCGACGGGCGCGAGTGGCTGCGCTACAAGCCCTTCCCGATCCACGTGGCGATCGTGCGCGCCAGCGCCGCCGACGAGGACGGCAACATCAGCTTCGAGCACGAGGCCGCCAACCTCGACGCGCAGTCGCTGGCGCTGGCCGCGCGCAACAGCGGCGGCACCGTCATCGTGCAGGTGGCCGAGCGGCTGCCGCGCGGCGCGCTCAAGGCGCGCGAGGTGCGCATCCCCTCGGCCTGGGTCGATGCGATCGTGGTCGATCCGCAGCAGCGCACCAGCTACGACATCCCCTTCGACCCGGCCTTCAGCGGCGAGCTGACCGGCGCCGCCCGGCGCGAGAGCGAGGCGGCCGACCACGCCCGCGAGCGGGCCGCCGCGCAGGAGGCCTTCGGCGAGCGCCAGGCGGTGGCGCGGCGCGCGGCGCTGGAGCTGTTCAACACCGGCAAGGCGCGGCCCGTCATCAACTACGGGGTGGGTGTGCCCGATGCCGTGGCCAAGCTGATCGCGGCGCGCGACGAGCAGCACCGCATCTACCAGACCATCGAGCACGGCACCTACGGCGGCACGCTGATGGACGGCGTGCTGTTCGGCTACGCGCGCAACGCGACGGCCATGCTCGACGCCGCCACGCAGTTCGACTTCTACGGCGGCGGCGGGCTGGACGTGGCCTTCCTGGGCTTCGGCGAGTTCGACCAGGAAGGCAGCGTCAACGTCTCGCGCCTGGGCGGCGTGACGGTGGGCCCGGGCGGCTTCATCGACATCGCGCAGAACGCGCGCAAGGTGGTGTTCTGCGGCACGCTGGCGGCCAAGGGCGTGAAACTGGCCACCGGCGACGGCCGCATGCGCGTGCTGCAGCAGGGCGGCGTGCGGAAGCTGGTGCGCCAGGTGGACCAGATCACCTTCAGCGGCCCGCAGGCGCTGCGGCGCGGCCAGGAGGTGCTGTACCTCACCGAGCGCGCCAGCTTCCGGCTCACGGCCGAGGGCGTGGAGGTGTTCGAGATCGCGCCCGGCATCGACCTGGCGCGCGACGTGCTGGCGCAGATGGATTTCGCGCCGCGCGTAGCCGAGCCGCTGCGCGTGATGGACGCGGCCCACTTCACCGCTGCGGAGGACGCGGCATGAGCGATACCGCAACGTTCCGCCTGGCCGGCATCATGGGCTGGCCGGTGGCGCATTCGCGCTCGCCGCGGCTGCACGAGCACTGGCTGGCCGAACATGGCCTGGCGGGCGCCTACGTCCCGCTGCCGGTGCCGCCCGAGCGGCTGGGCGAGGCCGTGCGCGGCCTGCGCGCGCTGGGCTTCGCCGGCTGCAACGTGACCATCCCGCACAAGGTGGCGGTGATGGCGCACCTGGACGAGGTGGAGCCGATGGCGCGGCTGATCGGCGCCGTCAACACCGTCGTCGTGCTGCCCGACGGCCGGCTGCTCGGCCGCAACACCGACGGCGAGGGCTGGCGGCAGGGCCTGCGCGACGCCCACCCCGGCTGGCGCGCCGACACCGGAGCGGCCGTGATGCTGGGCGCCGGCGGCGCGGCGCGCGCGGTGGGCGCCGCGCTGGTGGCGCAGGGCGTGCCGGCGCTGCGCATCGCCAACCGCACGCGCGCGAGGGCGGAAGCGCTGGCGGCCAGCCTGGGGCCGGTGGCGACGGTGCACGACTGGGCCGGACGCGAGGCTTTGCTGGACGATGCGGCGCTGCTGGTCAACACCACCAGCCAGGGCATGCAGGGCAAGCCGCCGCTGGAACTGTCGCTGGCGCGCCTGCCGCGGACGGCCATGGTGTCCGACGTGGTCTACACGCCGCTGGAGACGCCGCTGCTGGCGGCCGCGCGCTCGCGCGGCAACCCGGCCGCCGACGGCCTGGGCATGCTGCTGAACCAGGCCCGACCGGGCTTCGCGGCGTGGTTCGGCGTCACGCCCGAGGTCACGCCGGCACTGCGCGCGCTGATGGCTGCCTAGGGCGCCACCCAGGCCGGCATGGCGGCGGCGCGGATCAACTGCGTCTCCTGCGCCGTGATCAGGTGCCCGGACGCGGCCAGGTACTTGGGGAAGTCCGGGTGCGTGTCGCGCGCGCGGCAGCGGCGCTCGTAGTCGGCCAGGTCCTCGTAGGCCCACAGGTGGGTGAACTGGTTCTGCGGCCCGACCACGCTGGTCCAGAAGCCCAGCGGGTGGCCCAGCGTCTCCAGCAGCACCGGCATGGCCAGTTCGTTGAACACCTGCAGGAACTCGGGCATCTTGCGCAGCGCGATGGTGTAGACGCGGTGGTCCACCCAGGGACGGGCGGGGGCGGTGGCGATGGCGGTCATGCGGGGACTCCTTCCTCGATGCGGGTGGCAGGGGCGGCGGCGCCGGGCGCGGCGGCCCGGTCGGCGATGTGCTGGCCGGTCACGTAGGCGAACACCATGTTCGGCCCGTGCGTGATGCCGGCCCCAGGATAGCTGCCGCCCATCATGCTGGCGCGGTCGTTGCCCACCGCGTACAGGCCGGGGATGGCGGAGCCGTCGCGGCGCAGCACCTCGCCCGTCAGGCGGGTCTGCAGGCCGTCGAAGGTGCCCAGGTCGCCCATCACCACGCGCACGGCGTAGAAGGGGCCCTGCTGCAGCGGCGCCACGCAGGGATTCGGGCCGTGCTCGGGATCGGCCAGGTAGCGGTTGAAGGCGCTCCTGCCGCGGCCGAAGGCCGGGTCCTCGCCGCGCACGGCGTGCTCGTTGTAGGTGCGCACGGTGGCCTCCAGGCCGGCCGGGTCGATGCCGGCGTTGCGCGCCAGCTCGGCCAGCGTGGCGCCGCGCAGCAGGTAGCCGCTGCGCAGGTGCGGGCCCAGCGGCATCGGCGCGGGCTTGACGTAGCCCAGGCCGTACTTGGCCAGGCAGGCCTTGTCGCAGACCAGCCACATGACCGTTTCCTTCTGGCCCTCGCAGGCGCGCACCAGGGCGGCACCCACGTCGTGGTACGACTCGGACTCGTTGGTGAAGCGCCGGCCGTTCTTCAGCACGCCGATCACGCCCGGCTTGTAGCGGTCGAGCAGGTGCGGGAAGACGCCCTCGCGGCCGTTGCCCAGGGGCACGCGCGAGACCGGCATCCAGGCCGCGCTGTCGGCATAGCGGATGTCGGCCACGCCGCCCGCGGACTCGGCCAGCGCCAGGCCGTCGCCGGTGTTGCTCTTCGGCGTGGGCGACAGGTGCTCGCCGCCGCGCGCCACGTGCGGATAGGCCTGGGCGATGCGCTTCAGGTCGTGCGGGAAGCCGCCGCAGGCCAGCACCACGCCGTGGCGCGCGCGCAGGCGCCGCGTGCCGCCCGGCCCCTCGGCCCGCACGCCCACCACGCGGCCGTCCTCGACGACCAGTTCGCGCACCGGCGTCGAGGTCTCGATCGGGATGCCCAGGTCCAGCGCCGAGCGCGCCAGCCGCGCCGCCAGCGCGTTGCCGCTGGTCACCTGCACGCCGCGCCGGTAGAGCAGCAGTTCCTTCACGTGCGTGGCCAGCCGCCTGGCGACGTACAGGAAGGAGGTCAGCGACTTGGTCGCGCGGAAGAAGTGCTTCAGGTCGGCGTTGGAGGAGTTGAACATCATCCCGATGAAGGTGATGGTCTCCAGCGGCGGCTTCAGGCGCGCCATGTCCGGGCCCAGGCCGCGGATGTCGTAGGGCGCGGCCAGGATGGAGCGGCCCACCTGCGCGCCGCCGGGGGCGTCGCAGTGGTAGTCGGGGTAGAGCGTGGGCACGAACTGCATCTGCGTCTCGCGCTGCAGGAACTCGACCATCTCCGAGCCCTTGTCCATCAGCGCGTCGGCGGCCGCCTGGTCGTAGAAGCGGCCGCTCTCGTGCATGAGGTAGGTGCGCACCGCCTCGCGCGTGTCGGCCGGGTTCTGCTGGCGGTCGTGCGGGCCCATGGGGATCCACAGCACGCCGCCCGACAGCGCCGTGGTGCCGCCGAACACCGCCTCCTTCTCCAGCACCACGACGTCGAGCCCGCGCTTGCGGGCGGTGATGGCGCAGGTCAGTCCGGCCGCGCCGGACCCGACCACGATCAGGTCAAAGGTTTCGTTCACTTTCAGTCTCCTTGTGTGCTCAGTTGTCGCCAGGTTGAGGCCGAACGAAGCAAGGCGACGCCAGCGACGGTTCGGACGGCCGCGGAGCAGGCCATGCGAGTGCGCCCGCGGAACCGGCTTTGCCGGGCCGCCGGGTGCGCCCCCTTGAGGGGGTATGGGACGGCCACACGCAGTGAGGCCGTCCAAACGGGGGTGGGCTCATCCATTGAAGCCGGGACGCGGCACCATGTCCATGAGCATGCTGGACATGCCGCCGTCCACCACGATCTCGGCGCCGTTGACATAGCCCGAGCGCGGGCTGGCCAGGAACAGCGCCACGTCGGCGATGTCCTGCGGCTCGCCGACGCGCCGGCTGGCGGTGACGGCCGCGCGGCGCGCCTCGAAGCCCGGCTCCTCGTAGAACTTCGCCGACAGCGCCGTGCGGATCATCCCGGGGCAGATGGCGTTGCTGCGCACGCCCTGCGGCCCCCACTCGACGGCGAGCTGGCGCGACATCAGCAGCACGCCCGCCTTGCTGGCGCTGTAGGCGCCGCTGCCGGTCTGCGGGAACAGGCCGGCGATCGAGGCCACGTGCACGATGCTGCCACGCCCGGCCGCCCGCATGCCGGCGCCGAAGGCACGCGCGCACAGCAGGTAGCCGGTCAGGTTGATCGACAGCACCTCGTTCCACTGCGCCAGGTCCACCTCGGCCAGCGCGGCGGCGCGCAGCAGGCCGGCGTTGTTGACCAGCACCGAGGGCGCGCCCAGCTCGGCCTCGACCGTGCGCGCGGCCGCCGCGACGGCGCCGGCGTCGGCGATGTCGCAGGTCACGGCCAGCGCGGTGGCGCCCTGCGCGCGCAGCGCGGCCGCCTGCGCCTCGCAGGCCGCGGCGTCGCGGTCGAGCAGCGCCACGCGGGCGCCGGCCTGTGCCAGGCTGTGCGCGATGGCGGCGCCGATGCCGCTGGCCGCGCCGCTGACCACGCAGGCCTCGCCCGCCAGGCCGAGCCAGTCGGGCCCGCCGGAAGAAAGGGGGGCTGTCATGAAAGCTGTCTCCTGATGCTTGGTGTGTGGCGAAATTCTGGTGGCCGGCGGCGCGGCGGCCTTTGACGATTCCTGCCAAGGCCCGGACAATTCGCGCAAGAAGCCCGGGGCTGGCGTCCGGCCCTTCCTTCCTCCCTTTCCGCACCCATGGCACGCGCCATCCCCAACTACGCGCTGTATGGCGACCAGGCCCGGCCGGCCTGGCTGTCGACCTTCGACTTCGAGTGGATTCCCCAGCGGTCGAGGCCCTACAACTGGGACATCCAGCCGCACACGCACGACGCCTTCGTGCAGGTGCTGATGCTCACCAGCGGCGGCGGCACGGTGCACCTGGACCACGCGCGCCTCGAGATGGCGTCGCCCTGCCTGATCGTCGTGCCCGCACAAACCGTGCATGGCTTTCGCTTCACGCCCGAAACCAACGGCCCGGTCATCACGGCGGCCCAGCGCCCGCTGGAGTCGCTGGCCGCGCTGGTCATGCCCGAGCTGGTGCAGACCGTGCGCACGCCGCGCGTGATGCCGCTGGCACCCGAGGGGCTGGAGCAGCTGATGCCGCTGTTCCTGGCCGTGGAGCGCGAGCATCGCCAGGGCGACACCGGCCACGTCGCCGCCGCGCTGGCGCTGCTGACGGCGCTGGCGGTGCAGATCGCGCGGCTGCAGCGCGAGGTCCCGGCCGCGCCGGGGCATCCGCTGACGCGCAAGGCCGAGCAGATCGAGGCCTTCCGCCGCGCGGTGGACGAGCGCTTCCGGGAGCACCTGCCGGTGACGGCCTACGCGGCCGCGCTGGGCGTCACGGCCGGCCAGCTCACGCGGCTGTGCCAGGAGGTGCTGGGCATGTCCAGCCTGGACGTGATCAACGCCCGCGTGGTGCACGAGGCGCAGCGCGAGCTGGTGTACACCGTGAGCAGCATCAAGCAGGTCGCGGCGCGCCTGGGCTTCGTCGACGAGGCCTACTTCGGGCGCTTCTTCCGCAAGCACACCGGCGTGACGCCCACGGCCTTCCGCGACAGCGCCCTGCGTGCCCTGCAGGACGGCGGCCGCGGCGAGTTCGCCGCGCAGGACTGAGCCCGGGCCCGCCTTCGCCCCAGTGCCGGCGCGGCCACCCGCGGCGGCACCGCGTGCCCGGGCGCGGCCGTCCTATAGTGCCGGCCATGCAACGAGAACGCCAGATCGGACCCTTCACCGTCCCGGCCATCGGCCTGGGCTGCATGAACCTGAGCCACGCCTACGGCACCCCGCCCTCGCCCGAGCAGGGCGAGCGCGTGCTGCTCGCCGCGCTCGACGCCGGCGTCGGCCTGTTCGACACCGCCGCGCTCTACGGCTTCGGCGCCAACGAGGACCTGGTGGGCCGGGTGCTCCAGCCGCACCGCCAGCAGATCACGCTGTGCAGCAAGGGCGGCATGGCGGGCGTGAAGGGCGAGGACGGCGTGACGCGCCGCGTGATCGACGGCCGCCCCGCCACGCTGCGCCGCAACTGCGAGGACAGCCTGCGCCGCCTGCGCACCGACGTGATCGACCTGTACTACCTGCACCGCTGGGACAAGCAGGTGCCCATCGAGGACTCGGTGGGCGAGCTGTCGCGCCTGGTCGAGGCGGGCAAGGTGCGCGCCATCGGCCTGTCGGAAGTCTCCGCCGCCACCCTGCGCAAGGCGCATGCGGTGCATCCCATCGCCGCCGTGCAGACCGAGTACTCGCTGTGGACACGCAACCCGGAGATCGCGGTGCTGGCCGCCTGCCGCGAGATCGGCGCCGCCTTCGTCGCCTTCAGCCCGCTGGCGCGCGCCTTCCTGACGGGCCGGCTCACCGACGTGGGCGGCCTCGACGCCAAGGACATCCGCCGGCCGATGCCGCGCTTCTCGCCGGAGAACTACGCCCGCAACCTGCAGCTGCTGCCGCCCTTCGAGGTGCTGGCGCGCGAGGCCGGCTGCACGCCGGCGCAGCTGGCGCTGGCCTGGCTGCTGCACCAGGGCGAGCACATCGTGCCCATCCCCGGCACCACCAGCCTGGCGCACCTGCAGGAGGACCTGGGCGCGGCCGACGTCGCGCTCGCACTGCCGGAGGACGTGCTCCGGCGCGCCGGCGAGCTCATCAACCAGCGCACCGTCGCCGGGCCGCGCTACGCGCCCCAGGCCACGCAGGAAGTCGACACCGAGGAGTTCGCGGCGGCCTGAAAGCAAGAATGCCTGCCGGGGTGGCCGGCAGGCATCTCTTTTTCAGCGAAGGCGGCGGCACGGCCGCCGTCTCATCACTTGGCGTGGTGCACGCGCGATTCGGGCACCGTCTTGAGCTCGCCCGGCAGCGAGCTGATGTAGCTGGCCAGCTCCTTCAGCTCGGTGTTGCTGAAGGGCTTGACCTGCGCGCCCATCACCGCGTTGGAGCGGCCGATGTACACGTGGCTGTTCGACTTGTACGACTTGAGCGCCACGAACAGGTAGTCGGCGTACTGCCCGGCCAGCTTGGGCACGGTGCCGTCGTTGGGCGTATTGAAGTTGGCGCCGTGGCACTTGGTGCAGTTGTTGTCGGCGTTGCGGGCGATCAGCGCCTGCACCTTCTCGCTCGGCTGCGTGGCCACGGCGGCCGGCGGCGCGTCGCCCTCGGCCAGGCCCAGCGTGCTGTAGTAGGCCGCGATGTCGGCGATGTCCTGCTCGGAGAGCGTGTCGGCGATGGCACGCATGGTCGGGTGCTTGCGGTCGCCGCCCTTGTAGGCGGTGAGCGCCGCGGTGATGTACGACGCGCTCTGGCCCGCGATCTTGGGCACCTTGTGGATTTCCGGGAAGCTCGCCTGGTAGCCGATGATGCCGTGGCATCCCACGCACATCTGCACCTTCCTGCCGCCGGCTTCGGCGTTGGGGGTCACCTTCTGGGCCAGGGCCGGAGCCGTCGCACAAGCGACAGCGAAGCAAAACATCGTGGTCAACAGCTTGTTCATTTTCCGCGCACAATCCACAGAAGGATGCGAGTCTTGGGGTCAACCGCCGAGTATAAGCGGAGGGTTCCGGGCGACGATCCTCCGATCCAGGCGCAGACCGGCCGGGCCCCCGCACCCTCCGTCACCTCCTCTTCCCTTTCCGTTCCGTCTCCATGAAATTCCAAGGTTCGCAGAACTACGTCGCCACGCAGGACCTGATGCTGGCGGTGAACGCCGCCATCACCCTCAAGCGCCCGCTGCTGGTCAAGGGCGAGCCCGGCACCGGCAAGACGATGCTGGCCGAGGAGGTGGCGCAGGCGCTGGGCATGCCGCTGCTGCAGTGGCACATCAAGTCGACCACCAAGGCGCAGCAGGGCCTGTACGAATACGACGCGGTGAGCCGCCTGCGCGACTCGCAGCTGGGCGACGA